>Ga0307378_10000732_pt1 | contig 55918 bp, 47 predicted proteins | sample UN1MG_FD_202238 | JGI IMG/M metagenome (GOLD analysis project Ga0307378, IMG submission 202238) | Soil microbial communities from Risofladan, Vaasa, Finland - UN-1 | ecosystem: Environmental > Terrestrial > Soil > Coastal area > Acid sulfate soil | place: Finland: Risofladan, Vaasa | collected... | reverse complement strand
CAAAGATGAAATCCCCTGCCCGAACTGCTTGGCTAAGAGGGACATTCGCGAGTTTGATTACATCAGGGGCAGCAGCGGATCTAATGACTTCGGAGTTTTTCTTGCTCACTGTTTTAACCTCCTTTCACTAAATAGTATGCTGTCCCCACTTTATTGTAATATTATCTTGTACTATCCTTTCGATTATGATATGGTAGGTTTTAAAATAAGCTCACATAATCGTGGGGATAGCCATGGAAATATCTCAATGCTTCTGTCCCAACAAAGAATGCGAGGATTACGCAAAGAAGGGACAAGGCAACATCGTCTGCTATGACATCTATGGAAAACACCACACAAAGCTGCTCCGATGCAGAACCTGTAAGACCAGATTCTCCGAGCGTCGCAACACCGTGTTCTTCGGCCTCCACCTGGAGGAGGGGATGATTGAGCGAGTCGTGAGGTGTCTGGCCGAAGGTAACAGTATCCGCGCTACCGCCAGGATTATGGGTATTGACAAAGACACGGTGTACCGGATCTTTGAGCGTGCGAGCGGCCATTGTCACAAGGTGTTGGGTGAGCTTCTCACCGATCTTCATCTCGAGGAGTGTCAGCTCGATGAGCTGTGGAGCTTTGTAAAAAAAAGGAGAAAAACCTCACGCCCCTAGAGAAGATCCTTGCCCACTACGGTGATGCCTGGGTCTGGCTGGGTTTTGATCCGATATCTAAGCTCTTGCCGGCCTTTGTGGTGGGCAAGAGAACCAAGGTCAACGCCTCTAGACTAGTGGAGAAGATACACCGTGTGACCGATGGGGCGATTCCGCTCTTTACGAGCGATGAGTTGCGCCACTAGCGAGACGTCCTCCTTAGGGTGTATGGTATCCGAGAGGAGATCCCAAAGGGGCCACGGAAAAGAGGACGTCCTCGTAAACCGAAACTCAGGCCCCCTCCGGAGCTCAGGTATGCCCAGGTGGTCAAGCACAGAAGAAAGGGCCGTGTTGTTTCTATTACCACCAAAGTGATCTTTGGAAAAGACGAGGAGGTGAAGGAGCGCCTGGAAGCATCCCCGGTGAGCAGAAGCGTCACTATCTCCTTCGTAGAGCGGAACAACCTGACCCTGCGGCAACAGCCAAGAAGGCTGGTGCCGAAGACAAATGGGTTCTCCAAAGACATCAGGAAACTGGAGGCCCAGCTCCATCTAGCACTGGGATATTATCACTTTGTCAAAGAGCATTTTGGACTTCGTAAAGAGTCCACAGACGCCAACAAAAAGTGGGCCCAGAGAACCCCCGCTATGGCGGCGGGTATAACCGATCACATCTGGAGCACCAGAGAATTGCTGATTTACCGTGTCCCATGACTATGTTTCAATAAAAGAGGGACATTACGCTAAATAGCAATGCCTTTAGAAAGACCCAATTATTGATGACCTTGATTTTGATGCCAAAGAGAGATCTTGAAACCGCTCATAATAATTAGAATTGCTCGGCTCATCGATTATCTATTTTTCAGATATGTCACTTCAGTCGCGTGAGAATTCAATTAGAATATCAGTGAAAATTGACTCTCCGATGGCGAAAGCGGCAGTGTCAGCAATTTCCACAATGTCAGATTCTGTCCACCCATAATCCTTTAATTTTTCAATATCTTCTCGTTTGACCTGTGTTACATCGATTACTGCTTGTTGAATGAGCTCTAAAACAGCTCGTTCACGCTCTGGCAAACTCGGATCGATTTTTTTTATAAGAGCTAATTTTTGGTTATCCTCACCCTCAACCCGAAGGGCGTCCTCGTGATAAATCACTCAAGCTTCGCAACCCCAAGTCTCAGCTACTACCATCGCAATGGATTGCTTCATCTTATGAGAAACCTTACCGCTGCGCATTACCTTACCGTTACTGAACCAGTTCCTCTCTAATACTTGCGGGGCCAAGGCATAAATGCGCCATAATGCATTGATGCCGCCTGCAAGCCCCTTTTCTTCCAACTTAGCACCTCGAACACGTAAAATATCATCAAAAATCTCTCGTACTTTTCCTGTTGCCCCTTCTTCTTCAACAGGTGTGACTCGCCCTCTCAATCCCATTGTGCTCTCCCTCCTTTCTAAAAAATCTAGTTAAAAAAACAATAAAAGAGATCTTTACACTCCGAAATGTCGAATGCTTCTAATTGAAATCATTGAAGTTTTGCTTAACCATCCGCATTTTTTGAGATCTTAGAAGTTTGCGTCAGCAGCACGTGAAAAATTTATTGGGATTCGTTAATCAACTATATGGATAATATCAACGAATGATAGAGAATCAATAGGGAAATATCGGGTAGGAAATAGGTAGAAAAAGTACCCATCATTGAAATGATAACAAACAGCTCCTGAGGTTGGCTTTTTTATTTCTTATGCCAATTTTTTTCCTTATATTCTTTCTATGAGTGTCGATTGTCTCGCTGGAGAGGTTCAAAAACGCAGCAATCTCTTTTGTAGTTTTTCCATGCTTAATAAGATTTGCAACCTCCATCTCAGTCGCAGTTAAATTCGGATATCTAGAAGACAGGTTTTTTGAATATGGAGAGATAATGTCGTTCAAGTTAGTTTTCAAGATTTCAGCATAGGCTTTTTGGCTTTCATTCAAGCCGCACCTTCTTAATTTTTCCAAATAGGGTAGAAGCAATTCCTTGATATTGAACAGAACCTTCTCTTCAAGCTCCTTCCTGTCTTCCTCTCTTCTCTTAAGTAAAACTTTTAATGCGGTATTTACTTCCTCAAGGTTGTTCGTCTTAAGTTCTAACTCCTTTTCCCTTTGCTTAAGAGCTTGGATTGCTTGCTTTCTATCAGTTATGTCATGAAAAAAGCAAAAGAAGAATCTCTTGTCATCCATCTGTGCGAAATTTGTACTAACTTGCAAGTCCATAATTGTTCCATCTTTACAACGTTGTCTCGTTTCAAAACGGCCAAATCCTTTGTTGATCACTTTCCTGATATGTTCCAAAGTGGTACGATTGGAAATTCCACCAGGATCAAAATCACGTATATTCCTGCCCAACATCTCTGATTTTGGATATCCGAAGATTTTACATGCTGCACTATTTCCTTCTATTATCTTCCCTTGCATATCTATTATTAGAAAACCATCTATCGCGGTTTGAAGAACAAGTTCATTCCGAACAATTTGCTCTTGCAGCGCCTGCTGAGCACGTCTGCGTTCGGTAATGTCTTCAAAGACACCCACACCCCCCAAAAATTCCCCATTCTCAGACGTTATTCGGCTGTAAGTAGCCGTCATCGGAATAACTTTACCTCCCGTGACAGAAAGATAATCGCCTTCGTAACGGCCGACGATTCCCGCTCGCGCTGCCATAACCGCCGATAGTACTGATTTGTCTTTCACGGATTCAAAAATATTGAATCCCATAAGTACCTCTCTTGAAGCTCCTAGCATTTGGACAAATTTTTCATTGCAATCTATTATGACTCCGTTCTGATCAAAATGGAGAATTCCAATTGGAGAATGTTCAAAAACAAGCCGATATCTTTCTTCGCTCTTTCTCAACTGCTCCCCTGGCCCCTTGCGCTCAGTGACGTCATTATAAATCCCATAGCCTCCCACCACTTTCCCATCAACGACCACTGGTACTCCAAAAAATTCAACCTCTATAGAAGAGCCGTCTTTCCTTTTTCGTATACCAGTGTCATGAATCGCCCCCCCATCAAAGGTTTCTTTTGTATAGGAAATAGGATCTCCTAAGAATTCTGGTGCTACTATAATTTCATCAAGATTTTTACCGACGATCTCAGAGTTCTCAAATTGAAAAAGTTTCTCAAACTCTCTGTTACAAGTGATAATATTACAATCCTCATCAAGTTCCACTATAGCTAACGAGCTATTTTTCATTAGTGAGTCTAGGTGTTTCGTATGATGGTGTAATCTCTCCTTGCATTGGATGAGCTCATTCTCTAACGCTTCAACCCGTTTGCTGAGATCAGCTAGTTCATGTATAAGTTGTGCTTTGGTTTTGCCTTCATCTTTCACATCACTCCTCCCCAAAGAACTAAGTAAAAGATACTACCTTTCTTTTATTATAACCCATGTATATTCAGAATTCACAAAAATGCCTATTGACTTAGTTCATAATTGAATCTTTGATTTGCACCAGTTGGGAGTACGTAATTGTTTCAGCGGAAGCGCAAGCCTTTATGAGGCGACCAAAAAGCTCTCGTTCCCAGAAACGTCGATTGAACCGATAGCAAATCTCGGATAGATACGATTGCAAATGTTTTTCGGAAACACCGCGGTGAGCGCCTCATCAATCTCTGGCTGCTGGGAAAGAAACGCAAACCAATCATTATCTGTGACGCCGACAAAACCCTTGATTTCATATCTCCCAGAACGATTTACTATCTAACAATTGTCAAAAAAAGATTTATCCCGCCCGCCCCGTAAAACCTGAACTGTTTTACCGGGGTGCAATGTTTACCGCGCCTGCCCCGTTAAATGGTGGAACCCTATTTAACCGGGGTTGAATGCTTTTTTTCTATTCAACTGGGGCAAAGCCTATTCCATTGGGGCGCAGCCTATTTAACTGGGACCCGACCCCTTTACCTTGTACTGTTACTCTGTCAAGAAATAGGTATGGTGTCCCCTGATTGCAAGAACGGCGGACAAGACTACACGCTTGACAAAATGTTTGGTTTCCTGCTGATCCATCACTTTACCATGATAATTCCATGCCTATTAATTCGTGAAATGCGTAGGCTTGTCCGCCATTCTTCTGGCGGGCCTGACCTTCATTCACACTAGAGCAGACGTCAATAATCAATTAATCATGCCTGACCCCATTCTCGGAGCTGGGCGGGGGGTGCCGGGCAACTGGCATCCCTACCGCGACCATTCACTAGTCAAAGACCCTCAAACATTCTTTTCACGAATCAGTCGTTTTCTACCATGCCTATTCACTTATTGACCCTTGACTACCCTTCGGTAGCGAATAGGCCGGTTTTTTTTCTCAATTCTCCCCTCACCAGTGGCACGCTCCAACCAGTCATCAAGTTGGTTTTTTCGGATTTCAAGTGAAGCGGCCACTTTTTTCGGTGATTTCCAGTCGTTCAGAGCATCTAATAGAACTGGAAGGACCGCCTCATAAATGCTAGTAGGCGTAAGCTGCCCTGCTACCTCAATATCAGGTCCTGGTCCAATCTCTTGGAGTTGATCTCCTGAATATTGGCTGACATTTTCCTTCACAGACGCGGGTGTTGATGTATCTAGATAAAGCGGTTCTTCAAAAAGGGAAACTTGCTTGACGGCCCAGGAGTTAAAATGCTTCCTCCTTGCTTCAAGCAGCAGAACCAAGCCTTCTTTCCATGGTTGCGACGGAAACGGGAGAGCTCCTAACTGGATCAGCGCACGGTTACCTTCAGGGCCATTTGGCTCGTCACATACGAATAATGGTCGCGCCTTGTCCCGCCTGAGTTCTTCCACCGCACCGGCCCAGGTGCCGCCCTTTTGTAATTCGGCGCTTACAATTAGTGCATAATCCGCCATGGCATATATGTATTTATTCCTGGACATTGCGTTACTTACCGTAAAACGGGCGTCCGGGTAATACGGAGAAATCAATGTGAGTCGCTTTTCTCTGATACCGTTGCAGTATATCCTTGCCACAGCCGCTTTCAACAAGCTATCGGCCAGAATGCCTACAACGGTTCCTCCTGATTCCATAGCCGCTAACATGGCGGTCTGATCAACACCGCGCGCCCCACCGGAGATAATCTGAATCCCTTGCCGCGCGCATTCTGTGGCAACTTCCCTGGTGAAAGATTCCGCACTACCGTCAATTTTCCGAGAGCCCACCACCGCTAAACCGCCACGGGTGAGCAGGTCAATGTCGCCCACTCCATACAAAATTGACGGTGCTTGCTTTTTCAGATGCTTCTTAAGTGGCTCAGGGTACGCGGCGTCGCTACGACAGACTACCCAGATCCCGTTGTTCGTCCATTTTTCAATAGCGAAGGCCATGGCTGCTCCGCGTTTGAGCAGCATGCGAATGCGGCTGATATCGATTTTCGCAGTAGGGGCGTCAATTGAACTCAAGCCGGAGTCTTCCAATAAATCCGCAGGTCGTATTTTTCGATCCATCAACCAATCGGCCAACTGATTATATTCTCGAAGGCTGAGTGGCTTTACAGAATCCGCGGAATCACTTTTGCCAAACCGCCCGCACAGCAATAAAATAGCCTTGGCGTCACTAGTTAGTTCGTTGGTATTCATATTCGATCCTCATCCGCCCCGAGACGAGTTCATGGCCAAGGCGACAGGAAAGACTGCCGGGCATCCGGCCTCTCGCAAAAGGGCGGCTATAACTGTGAAAGTCCAGCGGGAATCCACCATATCGTCTAGAAGAAAAACTGGGCCGTCTGGCATGTCCGGGGCTTCGATTTCAAAAGCCCCATCAAGGTTACCAGCCTGTTGGAAGCTATTTTGCATCTCCTTTTGTGGGCGGTTCGATTTAATTTTCTTTACGCATGGTACAAAGGGTATCCCGAGGCGCGCGGCCAGCCTGCCAGCAAAATTCGGTACAAGTTCGGGGCTGGCAAGTGAAGGCACGCAGGTCAGCCAGGTCGGTTGCGGATCGGGCGCCCAGGAATGGATCATTTGGAGACACCCTTCAACCAAATCGTCGGCGAAACGTCCGTCACTGTATTTCCCTTGTCGCACCATTTGACCCCAGCCGGCATCCCCCCAAAGCGACAGGGCGAGGCCTTCCTCTGCAATTTGGTCATTCGAAATTGCTCCGGAAAAACCATAATCTGCAAATGCTCCTTTAGGCCATCTCTTCCTTGGTTCAATCGGTTGGTGACTGCGACGCAGAAACAGTGCGGCCGCATTGGCCAATTCCGGGCTTATGGTGTCAGGAAGCAAGGGCTTCCCAATGCAATTGACACATCGGCCACAGGAGCCGGCATGCGGGTCGTCCAAAGCGCGGGAAAGGAACTCCATCAGGCATTCTTTTGTCTGCATGTATTCCCGCATTTCCTGCTGTTCCGAACGCCTCAAGGCGCACAACTGCTCGATGGCTTCTTGATCCAACTCGTAGTCGATGGGAGCACCATACCAGCGGGGGCCTTGTTTAATCACCGGCGAGGGTGTTTCCACCGAAAGGAATTTGAGTGTTTTTTCAATATCGCTTTTGCGCAAATTGATTTCCTGTTGCAACATTGGAACCGAAAGCCCGTCTTCAGCCCGGTTCAATGCTTTCAGCAGCTGTTCCACGTGCGCCTGCGGCGGAAAAGAGTTTCGTATGAAAAAATCGGTAATATCATCATCCTCGTACCCGCTGAGTAGAATTCCATAGGCATCCTCAACTGCCCGGCCAGCACGTCCCACCTGTTGGTAATAATGAACTACCGACCCGGGCCGCTGAAAATGTATAACAAAGCCAAGATCTGGTTTGTCAAAGCCCATGCCGAGCGCCACCGTGGCCACCAGTGCTTTGATTTGATTCCCCAAAAGTCGCTCTTCCAGCTCTTCCCGGTTTTCAGCCCCGGAATGGTAAGCCCAGGCATCTATTCCGTTCTGGCGCAGCCATTCGGCCACGCGTTCGGCATCACGGATGGTTAGGGTGTACACGATGCCGCTGCCTTGGAGTTGCGGCAAGTTTTCCGCCAGCCAGGCCATGCGGGCGGCGGGACTGGGCAACCAAATGTTTTGCAGCTTGAGGGACCGACGGATTAGTGGGCCACGCTGGGTTTGCAGGTTGCCTAACTGGGCTGCTGCGTCGCAGACCACACGGTCATTGGCGGTGGCGGTAGTCGCCAGGACCGGAATATTTTGTGGCAAGGCTTGCAGCACCCGCACGATACGCCGGTAGTCGGGCCGAAAGTCATGCCCCCAGTCAGATATGCAATGGGCCTCATCGACCACGAAAAGGCCGACGCGCTCTGCCACCGGTATCATTATGTTTTCCCGAAAGGCATCGTTGGCCAGCCGTTCCGGCGAGATCAGCAAAAGATCCACCTGATCGTTCAATAATTGAGACTGAACTGCCTTCCACTCATCCTGATTGGTCGAGTTAATGGTAGCGGCCCGGATGTTCAGGCGATCTGCTGCCTGGATTTGGTTGCGCATCAGAGCCAGCAACGGCGAAATTAAAAGGGTAAAGCCACCGCCCGCATCCCTCCGCATACGGGTGGAAAGAAAGTATACCATGCTTTTGCCCCAACCAGTCCTTTGCACAACCAGCAGGCGCTTGTTCTGGAGCAGGGGCTCTATGCATTCCCATTGACCGCTGCGAAAATCGGCCCTCTCGTCATCCAGAGCTCTGCGTAATAATTCCCTGGCCCGATCTTTCATAATATGTCTTTCCGGTAAAATTCAAAACAGAATTTCCCATTCAATTCACCTATTATACAACATTCGCATCCCATCTTCTTTCTTTATTACACTGGCTTTCAGTTGGATGATGCCTTTCCTGCTAGGTTCAAATGCGTTTCTTTTGTTTCTTTGTTTTCTTTGTCTTTTTCGATTCGGTCTCGCACAGATCATCAAGGCCATGGGCGATGGCGAGGGATAGGTCTGTTCTGCATTTTTCCTTAACGCGGTTAGGCCAAATGGCATAGGCCAATGCGCCCAGGCGATGATGAGGCAAGTCTACGTTTGACTCTTATTCAATTTACATAAAGTCATAAACAGGCTTAACTTCTTCTTTTAAAAATTTATTATGGCTCACCTTTAGTGCCAGAAATTTACCTCATCAATCCTTGGCTGCCTAGAGAGAAATGCAAACCAATCATTATCCGTGACGCCGACAAAACCCTACATTTCATATCTCCCAGAACGATTTACTATCTAACAATTGTCAAAAAAAGATTTATCCCGCCTGCCCCGCCCGCCCCGTAGCTCCGGGAGATGGTACTGGGGTAGGCAGGAACTATCGTACTGGGGTGGAATGCTCGCCCTATGGAATGTTTACCGCGCCTGCCCCGCCCGCCCCGTAGCTCCATTGGATGGTACTGGGGTTAAATGGTGGAACCCTATTTAACCGGGGTTGAATGCATTTTTTCTATTCAACTGGGGCAAAGCCTATTCCATTGGGGCGCAGCCTATTTAACTGGGACCCGACCCCTTTACAACACTGGTTCGACCCCCATCGAATGGACCATTTGTGGACGGCCCACTGTACGGTTCTTCCGTATTGCTCATATTCGGAGTCCTTCCCTTCGCAGCATCTCAAGTGAGCTTATGCATTCGATACCATAGTGCTTGCATACATCGGGAATTTTCGACCGCTCAGGACCACCACTTGGCTTCTCTTCGGTAACCACAACACAGTCATGTACCATAGCCACCGCAACTAGGAAAGGATCAGCCCCAGATTTGTTCTTTTTCAAGTCAAGGAGGTTGGAGTGGGTCTGCAAAATATCTTTGACATGCCATTGTATGTGCTCATCAATAGGAAGAAATATATGATGCCTTTTTTTAGCCCAATCGGCTAGGATGTCGTCTTGGGCTATTATCTCAAAATAGACCTCCTCGACGGAACAAATGAATTGGTCTGAAACCAATTCGTCCAGCTTGCCCCAGACACCCGGAAAAACATCGGTAGGATAACTCCTACCTATCTGAGTAAAAGAGCATGTGTCCACTGCGTATTTGAAAGTGGAAAGCAACATCACCATGTTATTCAAGCAACCAGGAACGAATCTTGAAGTCGCCCAAGGTGCTTGATCTTCACCCGTAGAAAGTCGGAAAAGTCGCTCGTTGTGATAAACCCTCGGTTGAGATTTTCAAGGGTAAGGCCGACAAATGACCGGCCGGACGAACTGACAGCATCAACTGCTGGGTGGACGAAGCCACCTGAAGGAGGCGGCAGAATAGCGTACTCTCTGTGATACTGTTCTCGCTTTGATCTATAGAAGCTCTCGCCTACCAATCCAAGTGTTAGCATTCGTCTGACGATTAGCTCTCTACTTACTGAGTACTTGCGGGCCAAATCTCTTATCGCCTTGTCCCCATCCTCTCCCGGTTGGGTAGCGGGTCCAATGGCTTCTTCCCTTTGGAAATACGATTTAGGCACAAGTGTGCAGCCGGCAACACTGTTGCAAAATACCTCTATTTGCTTATCAGGCTCCGACAGCTCTCCACCTTCCTCATGCATATCGCATAGGCTTTCTATCCTGAGCATTAAGTGGGTCATTTCGTGCAACAACGTAAAGGAACGGGCGTTGTAAGTGTCCCTTCTGTTCACTCCAATTATTGGCAATATATCAAAAAACATGGAATAGCCTCTCATGGCTTGCAGAGGGACTTCGGTTGCTTGGAATACGAGTACGTCCAAGCGCTCCAGTTTCTCCCTCCATCTATTAAACGCTAATCTCGAATCTCTCCATGTTGTTTGGTCATCGTATGTAATACCCAGCATCCCTCGTATCGTCATGGCGAGTTTCTCTGGGGTATTACGAATGCTGGCTTCTGCGTCAAACCGTTTTGGAGTTACTCCAATGTTTGTGAGTAACTCAAGGGCAATCTCCCGACGTTCATCTGCCCAACGGAATTCAAAGCTGAGCTCGGGTGAAGGGCCTTCTTCCTCAAACCCCGGAAGGAACCGACGATCACTGGGGTGAGGGATCTTGTGGTCAGGTGGGGCGGGGAGGTAAAACACAGCGATTGGGAATCTATAAATTCTGGCTAATTTGCGGAGTTGAGCAACTGTTGGGCTTGAACCACCAGTCTCCCACTGAACTAACCTGTCGGGGGCAATCTTTGCTTTTTCTGCCACATAATCGAGGTCAAGTCCCATTAAGGCTCGAGCCCAGCCTAGCATTGCTGGGTTTATTAAAGCTTGCATTGATCTGGCCATCTTAGTGCCTTCCTCAAGCTATTTCGCGCCTCTTCCTACCAACGCTATGAGAGGATTGCGGGGCGTCTTTGAGTTTTTAAGATTTAGAAGCCAAAGCCTATCGAAACTTAAAAACTAAAGGGCGTCCCTCTTCCCTTTAATAATCAAACGCTTTCAGGCAATCATAAAAGAGGTGTCTGGAGATTATTTACCTTTAATAAATGGCGTCACTGGTTCACTTGGGGGATCGCAGGCAATTAAGGAGTATTCTGATAATAAATCGGCCCAAAGCGGTATTATTTCAGAAGGAAAATAAACATTGACAATATTATCATTATCCATGTCAGGTTCGCCCATAAGGGGAGATGCTATGTCTGGGTTGCCACTTTTCACCATAATAGACAGAGATTCATTTAAAAAACGCTCTAAGTGCCCCTGTGCAACTTGACTATTAGTGAGGACTATTTTTTGCCATGACATATTATTGTTCCTTTCTTTCTAACGACGAGGTCACTTGCCCGAAACAGCTAAGCTGGTGAGGGTCAGGTGGCCTGAAATGTTATACGGCCTGTTACCCTGTTTTATTCGACGGAATTTTGGGACTTAAATTCTTCTCCAAGTAAATTTCCACTGCGGCTACCCAATGCATGTCTTTTTCGTCCTTAACATTAAACAAGATCAACTTAGAATTGGGGTTATCTTTCATATGTGCAATAAGTTCGTTCTTCTCTCGATTTTTGTAATCTGCAGACAGATGGTCAAGAGCCCTTTTCCTGGAATTAGATAGGGATCGACCTACTTTAATCGGTCCATTTTTACTATCCCACCACACATAACATCCCGGTTTCCAGATAAACTCATCAGTTGCATTCCTTACATCTGAAATTGGTTTCACAATGATTTCAAATTTTTTAAGAAGTGATCCGAATTCCTTGTTGAAAAAATCTATTATTTCTTGTGTGCTTTTCATCTTTATTTTATCCTATTATGGCTGTATAACACGCGGGTGAGACGCGCGTCTCTTGCGCGTCGGACTCGACCCGCCTCGTTAGAATCATCGTCCGGTTTCGCTTCGTTTACCCAACTTACCGACTAATTGTGGTCAGTTATTCAGGCGATTACGCACTTCACATGAGCTAATATGCACTTTCTTATTCCCATTCTATAGTTGCTTCAACTATTTTTGTTCCGCGACCACCTTCAGCCTGAAGCGTTACCTTAGATTTGCCACACTTAGGACATTTCTTGAGTCCATCGTTCATGCGCGTTGTATTTGTTATAAATACTTTTCCGCAATTCTCCACAGGACAGCGAAACGCGGCATTGTTTCCAGATATATCTGCCTCGTCGTGGTCATTCCCTGGATAGTATTTCTTAGATGGCATGGTGGCTTCCTTTCTTATTTTATTAATTTGCAAGCTAACGGGGCGCGGGTGAGCAGCGCGCGCACGGCCAAGCTCGCTTGGACGGGGGCGTATCAGCTCGAACCGCGTGGATGGGCCGCGCTTCGCGGCACAGCCACGTGGGGCCACCCGCGCCCCGATGGGTTCGGCGCGAAGCGGCGGACCCATCGGGGCGGATAAGCTGTCCCGGCCCCGCCGACAGACGGATATCGGGATCAGCCTTCATCCAGTGGTTAGGCCAAAATGCCCATTGTCAAGGGCAGATCCCATTTTCGCGTTCTATTTGCTTTATCGTCATGCCTTAGGACAAATTAAACAAAAGTCGCATTCTTGGCATTGTTTTCCAGGTTTTCGAGCGAAGTTTCTATTTTTGATCCCTTGCACAGTGTCGTTGATAATTTCTCTTGCTTTATTGAGCTTTTCCTCAGATACATCAACTTCAAACCTTACATTGTCAGTCAAATAATGAATATTGGATATGAGTGGATTGAGACCGAGTGCTTTGCCGGCAGCAATGGCATACAGGCGCAATTGAAGTCTATTCAGTGGGTCTCTTTCTCTTCTCCCCTCTTTCTTCTCAGTTTTAAAGTCGATTAGATTGACATCAAGTATTTGTTCTGTATCTGGATTGATTCGAGTGATTAGGTCAATCTGACCTGAAATAAGTGCATCATCTAAAACAAACTCGAAAGGTTTCTCTGTCTCCAAACGCAAGGGGAAGTCGCTGGGATAACTCTCAGTGTAACTTTTTACTATTTCTTTTGCCTTGTTCTTCATGTTGTCAAATATCTGCCCTCGTGTGTATCTAAGAAAAAACTCTGCCTCTGTAACTTGTTCCACTTCGGCGGCAGTTGGTGCGACCCCTTCATTTTCTGCATGGATATGGTTAAGAAGGTTGTGGATCTGTAGCCCATAGCCAAAGCTCAAATCGATAGTAGGTGAGAAACCCATAAGTTTACGCAATAGATAATCATGAGGACATTTGAGGAAATATTGTAGGTCGGTGAATGTGGTTGGAATTATCTCTAAGATCGTCTTTGGCATAGGTTCCATGTATTCGCGTTTTGTAGGATCAGGGATGTTTTGAGTGATCAGAATGTCATTTGTGTATTCATCAAAATATGGGGATGGGTTGTAACGGACTTTGTGGCCGATATTGTGAGACATTGTCATAAATAGAAATTTTTCACTACGTGTTATGCCAACATAGAAAAGACGCCTTTCACCCAAATCTCCACTAGTAAAGCGTTGAAGGTCTATATTGCTTAGATAGACATCTGGGGCTCTATTTCGGAGCTTTGATGGAAACCTACCCGTGGCCAAATCGGGGAGGAAAACAACGGGATACTCTAAGCCTTTAGCTTTATGTACGGACTGAATAGTAACAGTATTCAGCCTTGTCGGATCGTCTAGTCCACCGACATCAGTTCTGGATGCAGCATAGCCATTTAGAAAAAAAACAAATGATTTCAGACGAGATATGTTAACCCATTCATTGACGGTTTCAAAGTCAAGAATTAGCTGACTAAACCGACCAAAGTCAAAAAGTCTGCCTTCGTCAAACAAGTCATCTTTCATACCCATGGACTGAAGAATCCTATGGTAAATGTTCTGAGGGTAGAACCTATCACCGCCCTGTATCTCATTTTTGATATCAGTAAGTGCTTGCTCTATTTGAGGCCAGCGACCCTGATTGATATTGGATTCGTAGAAGTTTTTCAAAGCACCAACCGAACATTCGATTTGATGGTTGATGTATTGAATGTTCATATCACAGAAGTAGTTAAAGACCATTTGCAGGAAACGTATTTCATCCCTTTCGAATAAACCAGCCGTACCTCTCGCAGTAAATGGAATACCCTCACTTTTAAAGGTGTCAATGAAATCTCTTGCGGTGGCATTATTGCGAACTAAGATGGCGAAGTCACACCAGTCTAACCCTCTATAGAATGACTCCCCCGTCTCTTCATCAATCGATTCTAAATATTTGTATCCGCGGAGTTCCTTGATTTTGGCAGCTATAAATTCAACTTCCTGCTGTCTTGAGGGGAATTCGATCTGATAAATGTCACCCTTTTCCCCTTTTCGGTAGTCTTTGCCATGTTCCATTTTCTTATCAAGGCGGTGCCCGCGATTATACAGAATAAGGTTTCGCGCTGCTTCGATTACTGTATCGGTGGATCGGAAATTCTTGAGGAGGTCTACTTGTTTAACATTTTCGTATCGCTCTGAAAACGTCAGTATGTTTTCAACGTTAGCTCCTTGAAATTCAAAAATCGCTTGGTCATCATCACCAACCACACAAAGATTTCCGTTGTTGCCAGCAATTAAGTTTATCAGTTTCTCTTGTATGGGATTGATGTCTTGGTATTCGTCAACGACTACGCATTTGATTTTCTCTTGAATACGCGTTCGCTGAGTTGGATCGTTCTGAAGAAGCGTAACCAGCTTTTCAATGATCGTGGAGAAATCCATGAACTTATGCTCAGCCATTAGTTCATGATATCTTACATAGGTATCATAGAATGCCGGAGCATCTGCCATTATTGCTGCGTCAGTGATTTGATTTTGCTTGATCACGTCAACTGTTTTGATGAAACGCAGTACTGGAGCGAAGAGATTGTCTCTATTGCGTCGAAGCGTGTTTAATCCAAGATCAACGAAATGCCTAGAAAGGAACAGCAATCGCTTATTCTCATCTATGATGTCGTAGTTCCGGTATTCAGGGATAATCTCTTTCAGGTATTGAAGGCAAAAGGAGTGAATAGTGCCAATATACATGCCTCCCAATTCTGGATTATCAGGCAAGGCTTGTTCTAATTGGCTCCGAATTCTGAGTTTCATTTCATTTGCTGCTTTCTCAGTAAAAGTAAAAGCAAGGATTTGTTCCTTTGGAACGCCGGATAGTATGATATTCGCAATTCTGGCAGATATGGTTTCCGTTTTTCCGGATCCAGCACAAGCTATGATTTGTAGGTTACCGTTGATGTGACTGATCGCTTCCAACTGAGCTTCTGTATAATTCATTTTAGCGCTCCTTGTTGACTAGCTCCATGAAATGCAGGCCAAATACTTTAGCAAGTTCTACCGGAACTGCGTTTCCTATGTGTTTTGCTATGTTGACCATTGAACCATAGAAAACGCAATTTATCGGAAACGTTTGGAGTATGGCACCTTCCCTGAGCGAAATAGCACGATCTTCTTCTGGATGACCGAATCTGCCATTAGAAAGACTATTAAACCTAGTGGTAATAGTGGGTGAAGGTTTCTTCCAGTACATCCGGTTGTATACGTCTCTATATGAATCCTTATGTCTCTCAAAACATTCGACCGGCTTTTTCTTCATCCACAGGTCCCTTCCACCTCCGTCTTTCCTAGTATGTCGAATTCTCCAGAGGTTTGTTTCACTTAATTTTGCAGCACGATGAAGAGGATCCGTAATATCGACCTCGCCAGCAGCAAGCGGTGCGAGATCATGACAGCTCAAGGCTTCATGGATTGTCACGTAATCCAGCTTGCCCGGACCATGTGTGGCACAAGGGAAATCGAGGGGACCGCGTTTGGAAGCTATGAGTATTCTACGGTTTCTGTTCTGAGGAATGCCATAGGTTTTCGCGTTTATATTTGCGTCTGTGAAGTAATAGCCTAGCTTCTGAAGTCTTTCTTTGAATATACCAAATATGCCACCATACTTCGGCGCTGTAATTCCAGGCACGTTTTCTACGAAAAGGAAATCAGGTTTGAATCGTTCGACAAAGTCGGCAAATCTTAAGAGGTAGTTTTTTTGTTTATTGGTGTTGTCTTTTGTAGTATTGATGTTTGTGAATGGCTGGCAAGGGGCACAACCGACAAAGATCAATCTATCGTATTTTTCAGCTTTGAGTCTAAGTGATATGTCCTTGAATGATAGATAGTTTATGTCTCGTTCAAGGAATTCAACGTGTTGTCCATTAGTGCGGATATTATTACACTCGTAAGCTTGCTTTGCTGATGGATCATTATCAATGCCACAGATAACGTCTATGCCTGCATCTAAGAGTCCTCGTGTGACACCACCAACACCGCAGAAGAAGTCAACAACCTTAATTGTCAGCTGACGGCTTGTTTTACTCTTTCTACGCATTTCTCAATGTCTTGCCTTATCTCATGTTCCCAGAACCTTATGACATTCCACCCCATGGCTGCAAGTGTATCATTTGCCTCTTTGTCACGTTCGATATTGCGCTCGATTTTGTTATGCCAGAACTGCAAGTTGCTTTTGTGGTCATGCTTCTTTTGTTCCCAATTATAGCCATGCCAAAAATGAGAATCACAGAAGATAGCAACCTTATACTTGGGAAGAACAAAGTCAGGTTTACCTGGCAACTTTGAATATTGCTTCCTGTATCTTACATTGGCATTCCAAAGCGCTTTTCCGAGCATTCGTTCAATTTTTGAGCCAGAGGCTCTGACGGCCTTCATATTATGTCGTATGTGTTCCTTATTTCTCATTTTGGCCTTGATCTAAACTAGCAATATAATGTGCTATTCGTTTACCACATTCTAGCTGTTTATTGCTCGAATTTCAAGGTGCTGTTTGTTGGAACTGGCGCGCTGCTCAGGGGCGCGCGAGAATTGCGTCCCTTGCAGCAGAATGTTAAGTGCTCGTAAATTTTATGGACGGTGGTATCCAATCAGCTTCATTGTAATCATCTGGGTCTTTTGGAAGACGAGGTGGTTTAGGCACTTCCATTCCTAAATACTCATAAAAGAGATGGTCTATTCGACAACCTGGGAGTTGGTCTCTATGTGCTTGCCATCTATACCCCTCCGGCCACCCTTCAACAAAAGTCCAACCTCTTATACCCATTAGCTCTTCATCAGCATCATCTATAGTTTTTCCCATGCGCGCGAAGTTAGTTTTCGTGTAATGTTGATGAGGATCGATTTCTACCCCGAAATCAACATAACAGTCGTAGATTATCTTTAGGAGACATTTCAGATATTCAGCACAAGTAAAACCGACTTCTGTATCAGGCAAAGATTTAAAGTCGGGATGTCCCCTGGCGAAATAGAATTCCATTTGGAGTTTTCCATCCATGATACCTTTAGATACCCCACGGTTTATCGGAACCACGCCTACCTTTTGTGCCATATTGCGTGCTTCGATAAAAAATTTTGAGACAAGGTTATTTGATAACTCAATTTGCCTTTTTTCATACCATTCTTTAAATCCTTCTAGATCATTTAGAACAGCTTGAAGACAAAAAGTCACACTTCGCGCGGCTGCAGTATAGGCACTGAAATAAAACCCGACAGTAGTGGGGTCCACTGCTTCCTGTCGCAGTTTCTTCAGAAAAAAATCAGCCTCCATCATTTTAAAATCAACAAGATCAAAAGACCGCATTGTTCTATTATCAGGCACTTAACCAGGTAGTATATAGTTTCTGACTAATTACGGATATTCTAAGATTTGCGAGTCCGATTTTGAATTTTTAAGGATTTTCTAACTGGATAACTCCATATTTGAATACTATCCAGAAAACTGGAAAATCCCGCATGATACGAGAACGGGGTAGAGTCCACACTCTTGACAAAATGTTTGGTTTTCTGTTGATCCATCACTTTACCGTAATAATCCCATGCCTGCTAGTTTGTGAAATGTGTAGGCCTTCCCCCCCATTCATTTTGACCCCTTTTTCTTTCATAGTTTCTTGCCATAAAGGTCAGGCAGGTCATGTTTTGGGTCTGCTCGAACGCTATTAGCGCCACGGCGGACAAATACCTCATTTGTCTGCCCGTCGAAATATGGCTTATCTTGGCCTTCGGGCACCCTTATCAAGATCACTGTTTCATTGTTGACATGTACTTTCTTCAACTCTGATCTTAAAGCCTTATTTACTACTCTATTAATTGCCTGTCGGAGTTTTCCTATGTAAGTTGCATAAGCCTGTTCCAAATCACGCTTATTCTTATCTACGGATTTTCTTATATCCTTTTCAACTCCTGTTATGATACAAGTATCGTCTACTCCGAGTATTATCATCCCGCCACTAGTATTTGCGAAGGCTATAGCCGTCCTTATCAGCTCTTTTACTTTCTTATCCCCAACTTTTATGAACGGCTTGAACTCTACGTTAGGGCCTTCTCCTTTTTTAACAGCTTCTTGAATAACCTTTACATCGTCCTTTTCTTCGTATTCGGAGACAAGAAACCGCTTCTGTCCAGCACTCCAGTAACGGCTTTCCCGGTGGAAATCATAGACTGTGTTATCTGAACCGATCAACCATAATTCAAGGCTCTCTTCTGGTTCGGGAGGCATCTCAATTTCAACTTCACCGTCAGATACTCTATGTTGGAAATGCTTTAGTGCACCCTTAGAAGACCAAACTCCTTTGATGATCAGATCCGACCGGTCCTCTATTCCAAATCTAAGAGACACCTTGAGCTTACCCTTATCTATTGTAGCTTCCTCAAAATAGGCTCGACATTCTGGTAAAATCACGAGAACACTGCCGAGGCGAGCATCATTTGACCCGTGAAAATCCCTGATTTCAACCCAGTGACGTAGCGCTTCATACACGTCAGAATAGTAAGGGAACCTGTAATCAAGTAGGGGTCGCTCATGACTCCCTGCCGGCTTGCTGAGCTGAAGCTCATATACGTATCCAGGATACGTCGTATATTCGTTTTGACTTGGTAGCTGGTTTTGCCGCCATGATGGGGACTTGCTTCCTAGATCAATTTCTCCGTCATCTGTAACAAGCTTGCCCCCTGAAATTTCATTTACGAAAGACTCTAGGTCGCCAGGCTTGATCCATCTTTCCCATAGGTGAGTTTCCCTGTATTTCATCCCTTTCGTAGCCTGCGTCTTTGACAACTCTTCGTTTGTAAACGCCCGGGCAACGCAAATATTGTTAGACCATTCGCCGTTTGCTAAACTTAACACACACCGCACTCGGACGCCTGCATAGAACCGCCCATTAACCCTCAGAACACTTTTAATTGAAGAGATAACGTTGGCTGGTTCTAGGTTATAAGTTTCTAAAATACCCATAATTCACGAGGGCACTCGGGTCGCGTCTACACTCTTGACAAAATGTTTGGTTTCCTGTTGATCCAGAACCTTACCATAATAATTCCATGCCTATTAGTTTGTGAAATGTGTGGGCCTGCCCGCCGTTTTTCTGGAGGGCCTGACCTATCTCAAGAGTCAAGAGCAGATTTGAATTTAATGGGTGCCCGCGGCTACTCATTTTTGTGAAATGTGTAGGTCTGACCCTTGTGTTTTTCACGCAGTGTGAAGTAACTTAATCATCGTCGTGCTCTACCTAGTCATAATGCTCTATTGGTGGTCAAGTCAGTCACATTTTCAACGATTTTTTCTAAAGTGGGCACGCGGCAGTTTTTCTCATACAAGATCTCAATGAAGCAGGCGGCACCTTCCATGTTTTTATGTACTCGTTTGCTGTCATCATAACCTAACTCAGCAGCAACATGATTTCGCGTGGATAGAAAATTGTCGACACCTACTTCTCCTTCAATAATACCTTCCAGGTCTTTTTCAAAAACGGCCCAGGCTTTGTGCACCTGGGTTTTAGGGAAATCTTCGACTGGGACACCAGCTAAACAGAGATACCTCTGGTTCCGACTTTTTGCGTCCTTCTTTGTTTTTTTTTCAGCGTGAGAATCCCCATCAAACACAAAGTACGTAGAAATGGAGAGACCGCGGAAAATGATTACTGGGCGGTCCAGATTGTTTTTTCCGCCAGCAGGTACGACAGCAATTCCAAGTTGAGGCCAGTTCTTTTTCATGATTTCTTGTAACTTCCAAAATGTGCCTACCTCAGACGCACCTTCTACAACTAATACTACATCAGCAAAAAACCCCTCGTTTACAATAGTATTCATAACAGACATGGCGCGGGCTTTAAAGCTATCTCTTGTAAAACCACCGGGCTCGGCATTGTATACCTCCGCCAATTTTTGAGCTGCTTGTTCTAAAGAAAACCGAGTCACTCTGCTGTGCGGAACTGGGGAATCAGCTGAAGCTTGTTTTCTCACCATGCGAATCTGGTCGAACCGATGAAGGTCCACAAAATAGGGAGAATGTGTCGTGTAGATGATTTGGTTGTTTCCACCAAGGCCAATTTCCGGTCTTCTAGAGAGCTGAAGAAGTAAATCGGCTAAATGGCGGCAACGGGAGGGATGGAGATAAAGCTCTGGCTCCTCAACAGCCAAAATCAAGTCGGGTCCGCTCGACACCTTACTGTCTTTTGTCTCGAGAGCATGAGGTCGTTCCTCAATTGCCTGGAAAGGGATTGTAACAGCCAAGTGTTGCAGCAAAGTAAGGATTAGTGCTCTTTGAAGTCCATGCCCTTTATGCTTTATCTCGCCTTCAAAATTGTCTTCAATTAAGGTTGCTCTTGCTTCAGGCAATGGAATTTGTGGTGGACTTATGTCGTCCCATTTTAAGTTCAACTTTGAACCGGGTGCGAATTTTTCAAGTGTTTCGGAAATCGAGCCCCCAAGTTCAGGAAGTTCTTTCAAGTTCTCGGAGCTATAAAGAGCCTTAACATCTTCTTCAAATCTTACTCTGAATTTTTGTATGTCCTCACGAGCATTAATTCTCCTTAAAACGATCATGTCTAAAACTTGGTAGATTGCACCCTTTTTCCCGGTCGCTTCATCCGCGGCCTCACGGACGGCTGGAACTAATACATATTTTGTGAACTTGTCCAGTTTCCCCCCTCCTATGTTTCTCGGGCCGAAGAATTGCTCTTCTCGCTCTACTGGAACCATAAGTTCCGGATGGTCGTGTTCGTAGTCTATCATAAGTTTTTCAATTTCGTCAGCACTTCGAGGCTTTGTAGATAGGCCGGGGAGTTCCCCATTATCAACAAGATCTTTCCAGGAATTAATACGGTCGCTCTTCTTTGCTTTTGCCCTTATCTCAGCAAATTGAGGTATTTGCGAAGCCGCAGCGTAATAGCGCTGAGCGATACGCTCATTCTCAATCGAAATACGTTTTGCAATTATCAATTTTTCATCCTTTATGTATGGCTGAAATTCAACCTTTTCCTCACCTCGAAGGTCACGATATGTTACCTGAATTTCTATTGGCGAACTAATATTTCGATTGAAAAAATCCTCCTCTGTAATGGGGGCAGCTATATCATAGAAAATGTCCAAAGAATGAAGAAAGGAAGACTTTCCTGCACCGTTGCGGCCGACAATAGCAGTGATATCATCACAATCCAGAATTGCTTCTTTAATAGACCTCAGATTTTTCACTGAAACACGCTCTATTAGCATTATCCAGACCCCGCTACGGCCTTGTTAAACATCTAAAGTAAGCGAGTAAAGCCCCGACATTCGTCTGGGTGGAGAACTCTAGTTCGCAAGCAGTTTATGTATGTTAACTGTCTTTGAAGTTAGACAAAATGCGCTGAAGGATTCAACGGCGCACAAGTAAACTGAAATAACGGGCCATCAATTCCTTCAAGATTTATGCTACACCCAATCAGGGCTGAAGACCTCCCTTCTGAAAGCCACAAAACAACCCTTCATTCTTATTTCATCACAAAGTATACCGAATCGGTAAGTGGGGAGCTTCTATCTGCTCCTAAAATCAAAATGCTTGGTTCTCGTTCTATCAAGCCGTCAAAATATATGATATTCTTCCCAGGCATCTGCCTGTTGCCGGTTTTGCAAGTACTCAAAGATGCCAGGAGGCAAGAACCGTTTTGCCGAATTGTCTTATCGAACCGTCTGACTTTCCCATACTAAATAACATTTCACAAGCGGCAATAGATAACCACCATAGTCCTATCGTTGGGGTTGTATCCAGGCCTTGACCCTTCAAAGGACTCCTCTAAGACTACTAAACTCTCTATCTTTTCAAGTATATAGTTCCTCCACGGTGGATAGCTGTCCGACTCACTATATCCACCTACCTGCCACGCACTTAACGCATCGTTTTCGGTAGTCTTTTGGCCTAGCAAGTGTGGTTCTACAATACGGTTATGCCCCTCGTATTTGATTTCTAAAAGCTTTCTGTTCTCAATGGCATCGCAAATTGTATTTTTCATTGTTTCCTCCTTGAAAAGATAAGGGATAGTGAAAAACTAATTGGGCCATGGCTCTATTTGAATGCGTGAACGGGTCAAGTCTCCGTTTGACTCTTGCTCAACAACCTTCCCGCTGCTCAACACGATTTTTTACCGATTTCCGCTCAAGGCAGTTTTCGCTACCTACTCTGTTTCATCGCGGTTCATAAAGCGAGGGCACCTGTCGGTTTGGCTCTGTGTATCTATCTCCTGTCAAGACCTGCCGGCCCTTTTTCTGGAAGACCTGGCACCGGTCACTGACATACTCTTTCATTGCCGTTTTGAGTCAGGCAATTAAGCCAACAAGGCCCCCCTAAATCCCAGGCTGTTAAAGCCCTGCCCTGAATGGCACAAATTCGCAGATAATTCATAAAGGCCTCACGCAAGGTAATAGATAGGCAATTAGTTGAGCAAGTCATCGCCGTATCAAACGGCAACCCACTTCTTTGCATCGATAAAATATAATCCTGCCTCCTTCACATCCTCTCCAGACGTGTCCTTCCAGAACTTGCGATAGAGCTCTACTTGAGGCCGGTAATAAGCGACAAGCTTATCCAGGTTTCCGTCTACCTTGTCGGTCTTATAGTCTGCGAGCACCCATCCGCCTGCTTCCTTGAAGGCTAAATCAATGGTCCCGGACACTATTATTGGGGCCTCACCCTCTTCAATTTTGAGAGAGAATGGGACCTCAACCAGCGCCTGTTCAGCCTTTTTCATCCTGCCCCACAGTTCAGAGGTCATAACCCCACCAACAGTGGCAACTATTGATTCATTCTCCGAAAGCAATCGTTCTTCTTCTTTCAGTAAGTTTTTAGCCATCTGCTCAAGATCTATATTCTCATCTTTGGCAAGGGCTTCCAACATTCGATGGATGATACGACCCCAGCTCGTGCCCTTACCAGTGTCCTCAGAAAATGGCATTTCTTCAGGAACAGACCTAGCCATAGATGTCACTGATTCAATTCCATAAGAGGGTGCCTTGCTTTTCGTAATTTTCTCGGCAATTTCATTCCTTGCGGCTACGTATTCCTCGGGAGTAACCTCTCCTTTAGCAATGGCCGCGATTTCCTCCGCCGGTGATTCAAGTTCCTCGATCTCCTCCAGATATGGATAAAGATCTTTCCAGGGACCTTTATCCTGTTTCTCCGGGTAAGTGCTTACTACCAGGAGCTGTTTGGCCCGGGTTGTGGCCACATAAAGCAGGCGTTCCTCTTCCGCCTCCTGGTACTTCTGCTCAAGGTTTTCATATTCTTGCCAATCGGGTGGAAGCCCGACTATCTCTCTTACATATTCAGCCGCCTGGCGTGTGGCTACAAAATAGCCCATCGCTTTCTCTCCTGTTCTGCTAATGTGGATGTCCGGCTCATGTGCTGGTTCCCTCAGCGGATCAGCCAGGAAGACTGCTGTCGCCTCCAGGCCCTTGGCCTTGTGAAGGTTCATAAGACGCACCGCATCCCTTTTGCCTGGCTCAATGGACATCTCTTCCACATCGATATCTGTATAGTAATCTGAAAGGCGCTCAACCATATCCGCAAATGAAGCCAAAGCCCTGGAGGATTCCCAGAGGGTTAGCTCAAGGGCCTTAAGGAGGTTTCCTGCCCTGCTTTCTCCCATTTCTCGGGTAACTGCCAGAGGAATAATGCCCAGGCGATCCAGAATCAGGCTCAGCGCAGCACCAGGTGGTTTTGTCCTGGACCAGCGGTGGAACTGATAGAGTTCAGAAAAAATAGCGCCGATACGATCCTTGGCCTCCTCATCCCTGCAATCATCCTGGGGGATCAAATATGAAAAGATCCCACCTTCTTTTCGAAAGCGGTAGAGAAGATCATCGCTCACACCGAAAAAAGGTCCTCTCAAGGTTGCAACTAAGGCCACCTGGTCATCGGGTTCACCTATTGCAGTTAGGAGATTAATCAGGTGCGAGAGCTCTTCCGATTCGTTAAAGGCTTTGCCTCCCGAGATCTCGTAAGGGATGCCGTGCACCTCAAGAGCCCTGGCGTAAATGGGGAGGTGGGCCTTGTAGCGGAGCAGGATCATAAAATCTTCCGGTCTTGGCGCCTTGGTTTTTCCCTCCTCGGTTTCTTCCTCGGTTCGTATAATTTCAATATTTCCCTTTAAGGCCCAATCGATCCAGGAGGCGATGCGTTCTGCATCGAGCCCGGCAATCTCCTTCTGGTTGTTCCGGCTCACCTTGTTAATGGTGATCCGCTTGATTCCGCCACCCTCTACTGTGCTGTAAGGATCTAATCTCTCAAAGACAGGTTGATATGGTGTGGCCTCAGGCGGAAATTTCTTTTTAAAGATAGGGTTTACCCAGTCACAGAGCGGTCGGAGCGACCGGAAATTGGCCGTGAGGGGGACGATACGGCCCCCTGAATCCTTGATGATCCTTTTAACCTCGTTATATGTATCAATGTCCGCACGGCGAAATCGATAGATGGATTGTTTAGGATCGCCAACGATGAAAAGTGAGCCTTGTATTACCTTCAGCTTGCGCCACGATTTTTCCTTCAGGTCGGCTCCCCTGAGATAAAGGATGACTTCTGCCTGGATTGGATCGGTATCCTGAAACTCATCAACCAGGATATGGGTGAATCGTTCCTGGAAATAGTGCCTTACTTCCGGGTTCTCACGGAGAAGATCTGCGGCCTTGAGCAACAGATCGTGGAAATTCATCAGGGAGCTCTTTTCTCGAACGCTTTTAAAATAGGCGACTGCAGGCACTACAAGTTCCATGAGAAAATAGTGGCAGTAGTTTCGCCAGCGCGCCAGAGAGGGGATAACAACCTCTTGCTTAAATGTATCGAAAGCCTCTTGTTCCGCTAAAGCCACCTCTTTAGTAGGCCATCGGTTCTGAGTAACCTTTAAAGACCTCTCAAACCTGGAGAGCACTTTGATAAAATTCCGATCCTGGTTCAGGTCCAGGTGGCGGCACCTCAAGCGAGCCTGACGTAAAATCGCCTGTAAGTTATCCCATCCGCTGTCTGGTACCGTTCGGGGCAGTGCTTTCCAAGCCCGCTCCAGATACTTCTCAAGAAGTATCTTGTCCCCAGTGAAGTCCGGCTTTTCCAGTTTTTTCCCGGCCACTTCCACTTCGGGATAAAGAACCAGATTCTGGTAAGTACCAATTAGTTCAGCCGGATCCAGGCCAAGCTCCATTATCTCTTTGAGAAGAGGGGCCTCCTCCACATGAAGCCCTTCGAGGTACTCAGTCCAGCACCGGTCCCTGAGTATAAGGTTTTCATCTTCTTCCAGTTCTTCAAAATCGGGATCCAGTTCCGCCTCAATGGGTCGCTCTCTGAGCAGCCGGGCGCAGAAGGAGTGGATCGTGCCTGCAAAAAGAAGCTCAAGCCTGGCAAGCGCGGCTTGATAACGATCGCGTATCTCGTCATCCTTCTCTTTTTCGTGCGCCTCCTCCAGTACAATCTGAAATCTGCCTTTCAGTTCAGCAGCGGCCTTGCGCGTAAAGGTCACAGCCGCCATCTTATCTATGGTACACTTACCGGTGGCGATCAAAGCCAGCATTCGGTCCACGAGACTAGTGGTTTTACCTGAGCCCGCGCCGGCTTCCACCAGCATGGAAACATCCAGATTTTGTATAATCTCCTGGCGATATCTATTGTCTTCCGGCTCACGCATACTCTTTAAGCCTCTTAAATGGCTCCAGTTTTTTATCCCCTGAAAGCTTTCTCATACAGTGCTTTACCGCGACCTCGGGACCCCCGCAGATGGCCTTGTATTGGCAGATGCCACAGGGCTCCTTATCATATGAAAAAGGAAAAACCCCGCTCCTGAGAAGCTCAGAAAGATCTTCCACAACCTCGTAGAGTTCTTCCCTATTCAACTGATCCTTCTCGATTCGACGGCCTTCTCCTTTAGGGCTCGTGAAGAAATAGCCAGCGCGAATCACCTTGGCCTTTTCATCCAAAATTCTCCGAAGCAAGATCTCCGCACCAACAGCATATAAGGCATGCTGCAGATGCCTCCCCCGGTTCACGTAACCTTCATCTTTGTATCCCCAGGCACTTCCGGTCTTATAGTCCCAAACCTCGTATTCGTGATCTCCGCATTGGTCAATACGGTCGATTCTACCCCGGAGCCTAAAGCTTCTTTTTTCCCCTAACTCGATCTCCAAAGGCTCGTCAGTTGACTTCCCATTTTTTTTGTCAAATCCCGTTCCGAAGGACAACTCAAAGAAGCAAGGTTTTATACGCGTGCAGCGTTCTACCTCGTCCCTCAAGAAAATCTGTAACGCCTGCTTTATGTCCATCACCTCCCGATCGAATGCCAGCTCACTGCCAGGTGGAACCTCGGCCTTCCAACGCTCTACCTCTTCGTGGGCAATAGCCTCCAAGAATCCGAGATGAGTTTCCATTGTGAGGAGCTCGCCTTTGGCTTTAAGCTCCTCCATAAAGCGCCGGAAAACTGCGTGTAGAAGCTCACCACGTTGTAAGGGGTCCAACCACCTGCTCGGATCTTTTTCCATCTCTTCTAAGGGCTCGATTCCGAGCACATGGCGGATGAAGAATGCGTATGGACACCTGGCCAGGTACTCGAGCCGGGAACAGGAGAGAACCACTTTGCGGGACAATGGATCAAGAGCACCTGCTGAAGATGGAATCCAGCCGTCGTACTCACCCAGCTCTTCAAGGCCTCGCTCTCTTTCCGCCTTCTCGCCTTCCAGAAGATCTGGGTAGCAGGTTTGAACCGAATCGCTTCGGTATCGAACTCCTTTTTTGGACAGCCACCATTCCCAATCATTTAGCGGCGTAACCTCTGCTTTAGGGACGAAACCTACCGGATCCCCGAGAAACCGTTTCAAGGCACGGTAATCGCCGGCTTGGTCTCCGGTCACAACCCTGTAGACACCGAGGAGTATGGAGGAGGGAAACAGCTCCCGATCTTCCCGAAGGTCCCGGCAAGAGTAACTCAAAGTCACCATTTGCCTCAGCGATCCAAGCACTTTGGCGCTGATATACACATTCTCATGCAACAGATCGCTGGAAAGCACCATCCCGGTGCCCAATCGCTCACGCTCTGCATCAAGAATCACTGGATCCTGCAGGACCATTCCTGGAAGACTGTTCTGGTCGAGCCCAAGCGCGAAGGTATGGGATCGACCGCTGTATCCACCAGAACGATAGTGTGCCACATGGATGCAGCCGGGCTTGGGATTCGAATGACTGACTGAGATTCCTTCTATTATAGAGTTAAGTCGCTCGGCCGCCTCTTTGATCGGAATTGAGAGCGAAGAGGCCTGTGCAATTGTTTCAAGGAAATCCATAAGCCTCGATTTTGCCGCCACATCAATTTCATCGGCAGCTCGACAGAATCTTTTCAAGAAATCCATGGCTCCGGTACAAGCCTCTTTTATAGTCACAGTTCCCTCTGGAGTGGGGTCGGGCATAGTGGCCATGATCTCTTCTACGAAATGCCCTACCCATACCACCTGCTCGGCTGCCCGTTCTGCCCTTTGGGCCTTGTCTTCCTCTCCCTCCTCTCTCTTTTCCCTGGACTTAGATAGGTAACTTTCTGCAAGTGTCTTTAGTCGGCTTGGGTAACGGTCACGTCCCCAGCCGATAGCGGCATCGCGAATAATGGCAGCAGCTCGCCTGGAAGAGGGTTTTCCTCCTTCAAGCTTGAAGCTATCGAGGTCAAGGTAGGCACCGGAAAGAAGGCGTCTCAAATAGCTGGCCTGTAAATCTTCTGCCTGCCACCGAAAGTAAAAGATGAGCGCCCTCCCGGGTCGGGTATAGGTCACCGGAATTCCACTGCTAAAGGTAATAGGTAGCTCCAGTGCACTGCCTATCTCATAAATCAGTGAAACATAAGGGGCGTGCTTTGTGACCAGGATTTCTACATCATCCAGGGGACCCCCGTCCTTTAGAATTCTCCGGAATACCTCTCGCACCTCGTTGGACTCACCGAGTGCGTGAAAGATCGACACACTGCCATCATTGAATGGACCTGGAGCCGTTTCAGGTTGAAAAAGCCACGGTAGAAGATCGATATCCGCTTTCGGTTCAGAATCCTCCTTCACAAATTGGTCGGCAGGTTCAAAAAACCTTCTTGGAAAACCGAAGGCCACCGGACCGGTATGACCTATGATAGTTAGGTACTCTCCGCCAACCAGGTTGATTAGCTCCTTCTCAAGCGGGGCGATTGGAAAATCAGAGAGAACCATTGCCATCGTGTCTTTTTCGGAGTGATCTTCTCTCTTTAGACTATTAATGGCACTATTGAGTAACCCAGGTTGGTCAATCAGCCTGTTCTTTTTCAGGAAGCGATCATAAGACTCCAGGAGGCAAATCAGTTCCTCTCCCTTCTCGGGGATGACAAAAGCACCCGGATCAACGCTCTTATGGTCAAGGCCTGCCATTCTCATTTCTTGGACTGAATTGGCAAGGCATTTAAGGATCCCGGGAATCTCAGCTGCCTCTTTAAAGTAATGACTCTTGCCTTTCAGAGAATCATCTTCCTGGTAGAGTGTTTCAATAATAATAAGACGCTCCTGGGATTCAATAAGCCGGATTCCCTCTTGGTTGAGATGCAATGTCAATAGCCCTTGCGCGTAGCCAGCAGCTGTAGTTATTCTCAGGTTAATCCACGATACACCTGTTTTAGCCAAATACTCACCTATCTGGTGGCCGATGGAATAGGAGGGAACAAAAAGGAGTTTCTCCCGAAAGCGATGTTCTTCGCAAATCTCGCCTATAATCTGGATGGTCTTGTTCATTTCTCTTAGGATAAATAAATGGGGTCAAGTCCCAGTGGAACAGTCTTCGCCCCAGTTGAATAGGAAGAAGCATTCAACGGGGTAAACATTCCACCCCGGTAAAACGGTTCAGGTTTTACGGGGCAGGCGCGGTAAACATAGCTCATAGCTCAGAAGTACAGGCAAAAGGCGCAAGGCGAATGTGAGGTGTAACGCAAGAGGAGAATCAGCTGGTAGACAACAGAAGGAGCGTTCCGCACGATGCGCAACTTGAGGAGCGTTTCACTTGAGGCTGATCCTGCCTGCGGCAGGATTTGAGAAGCAAGGCGATTCAGTTTACAGGAATCAGGAAGCATTATTTCAGCGGTGTGTAATGTATGAAAAAAATTCGGAAAAGTCAAGAACAAACCCTCTACAGTAAAAATACGGATGGCAAATTAAGTAGAAATACCTAGATAGCAGAATGAGCGTTGAGGCGATTGAGCAATAAATGGCGTCTCTCATCTCTCACAGAGCCCGCAGAGGCTCAGGGTTTCTTGAGCTGAATCCTTGACCCCGGTTAAATAGGCTTCGCATTCAACGGGGCGGGGACGAGGATTCACCTCAAACCACAGCGCTCCGCGCAGGGTTTTTAGAAAATGATAGGGTGTCAGATCGTGACATGAGACATGGGTCGCTAGATAAAACTCTCCTTGTGCCATTTGAACGGTTAGAGAGGTAAGGACCGCGGGGTGCAAGGAGCACTGCGCCCCGGTGGAACAGCAGTGCTCTGTAATTGTGATTCTGGCGTAATTATGTAACGGAAAGCGAAGGTGGCTGCCGGTTCAAACGCGGAATCTGGTTCCACAGGGCAGGCTTGAGGAGCGTCCTGCAGGGCGGGACTTGAGGCAAAAGGCATAAGGCGAAGGGCAAAAGGGGCTGATGTTCATGGTTGGCTGTTTGATTTCTGAAGTTCGGTGAGAATCTTTTTCAATCTCGGTTTCAATTCCGGCAGTTCGAGTTGTATCGCATCCCATACCAGCTGGTAATCTATCCCGAAGTAGCCGTGAATTAACCGATCCCTCATGCCTGCCATACGCTTCCAAGGAACGTCTGGATACGTGCCCTTCACGGATTCGGGAATGTGTTTCGCGGCCTCCCCTATGATCTCAAACTTTCTGATCACCGCGCTTGATGTTCTATCATCGTCTTTGAACTCGCTTAGAGAGAGCCCCTCGACAAATTGCTCTATCGCTTTTATGGCGGCGATAATATCTTTCACAAAGATTTGGTGATCTCGTTTCATACAGAGACGACGTCTTTGAGTATCTGCTCTCTCAGCTCGGGCCTAAGAGCCCTCTCTGAGACTATGTCCACTTCAAGAGAGAGCCTTTCCTCGAGGAAGTCCGCCAGCCCAACAAAATCGAACAGGGTAGCTCCTTCAAGGAACCTGACCAGGACATCAACATCACTTTCACCCTTTTGTTCTCCTCGCACATAAGAGCCGAATAACCCTATGATCTCTGCCTTATACTCTTTTCTTATCTGCCGTTCCAGTCTGCCGAGAGCCCCTTTGATTTCCTTAAGTTCTCGATTCATGTTACTTCTCTCCACGGTGATTCCCTGATACGGCTTAGCCGCATGGGACGTTCCTGGGTCGACTATTAGCTCGTAGCTCATACCCATTCGCGAGGCCGGTTTCAGGAGTGGTGTTAATATACTAAAAGCATTGGAAAAAGGAAATATCAAAAAAGTGCGGAGGGATTATTATTTCTCCACATGATTCACGAGTTGGACATAGTGTCAGGTCGTGACATGAGACATGGATCGGTACATAGAACGCTTCTTGTGCCACTTGAAAGGTTAACGACGAAAGGAGCGCTTCGCCCCGGTGGAATAACGTTACATCAGTTACAGAGGGTGCGGTTTGCTTGCGTAACCTGAAACTGAAGAGACGGGTGTTTTAAACAGGTATTCTGGTTCAACAGGGCGGGCCCCGGTGGAATAGCAGCGCTCCCGTAGTTGTGGTTTCGGAGTAATTCATTAATGGGAAGCGTAGGTGATATCCGGTTTAAACAGAGGATTTGATTCCACAGGGCAGGCTTAAGGAGCATTGCGTTTGAGGTGCATCCTGCTTCCAGCAGGATTTGAGGATCGCTACGCTTGAGGGCCGTGAAGAGGGGACATCCTGTCGTGCAGAGCGTGCTTACAATCACCCTCAGATCTCAGCACCTTCTCACCTTGAGATATCTACCCGAGTCTGTTGTCGCCCAATAAATCTTGCAATATTCATTTCATTTATTAAATATCGGGCGGCAGCCTGCACAAAGGAACTGCAGCTTATAGGTGGCAACCGTAGACCATTTCAGTAATGGGAAAGTTAGGCCTCACCTTGCATACCGCAGTCGAGTTATGTGAGGTTGCGAAGCCAAAAATACGATGTCGAGGGAGATTGCGCTGAGCAGGGAGAAGCCATTGAGACGAGGAGCGGTGACTGCCGCCACACGTGTGAAAAGATTTGTGGATGAGCCAGAGCTGTAACCTTTGGCGCAGACAAGGAAAGCCGGTGGCACAGGCGAGATAGGTGGCTTATAGAAACTTGACAAGTCATATATAAAAAGTATATGATCGTATATAAAAACTATATGGACTTTGAGATGTCGACTATTCGAGCTTTGCTATCGTCAAAAATTCGCATTCAGCTCTTACGGATTTTGGCACTAAACCCAGAGAGCTCATTTAACATAAACGAACTGAGCAGACAAACCGGTTTTTCCCTGAGAGGAGTTGAGGTAGAACTCAAGAACCTCCTTTCAGGGGGAATATTGCGGAGGGAAGTCTCAGGCAACCAGCATCGTTACCAGCTCGATCCCCTCTGTCCCATTTATAAAGAGATTAAGGGGATCATTATAAAGACCGTGGGGATTGCGGAAGAAATAAAACGTGCTCTCAAACCGGCAGAAAAAGAGATCAAGCTTGCTTTTGTTTATGGGTCATTTGCCTCGGGGGATTATGGGAATGACAGTGACGTTGACCTTTTTATCGTGACTGAGCTCCCTGGCATAAAACTGGCTGAACTATTAGGATCTTTACAGAGCGAGATTGCACGTTCTATCAATATTTCTCAGTTTAGTTCTGCCGAATTCAGTCAGAGAAAGCAAGAAAGTGATCATTTTTTGATTCGAGTACTTGAAGGTCCCAAGATTATCCTCATCGGACACGAAGATGAGCCTTGAAGTTTGGAAACAGAACGGTTGGCTGCGCGAACATAGAACAAGCGCTCAGGAAGTGGCCAGCATTATCGCCCTGATTGAACGCGACCTCACTGATGCCGCGAGAGAACAAATCTCAGTAGATTGGCGATTCAACATTGCGTACAACGCAGGCCTGCAGCTAGCTGCCTTGGTCTTGTATGTTTCTGGTTATCGTGCCGGCAGGGGTGAAAGCAAACATTACCGTGTTATCCAGGCACTCCCATTGGTCATGGGCCCGCACTTTTCCCATATGAGAGATTATCTAGACAACTGCCGGAGAAAAAGAAATGTCAGTGAATATGATGCTGTCGGTACCGTTTCTGAGAAGGAGGCCGAGGATATTCTTCAGGCGGTTAGGAGATTCAAAGTCGACGTTGAAAGCTGGCTTAAGGAACAGCATCCGGAGATTCACTACCGTCAGTGAGAGGAAAGTGAAGAGGGGACATCCTGTCGTGCAGAGCGTGCTTAAAACCCGCCTCAGATCTCGGCACCTTCTCACCTTGAGATTACTGCTATTAAAACATACCAATTTAAAGTCCTCGAGAAGTCTTGAAATAAGACTTTCATATCTTAAGCATCACCGATCATCATGACAGCGTGAAACTCTTCGCGCTTCTCCACCCTCCGCAGTGGCACTGCTACGGAGGACGGGCGCGCGGGGCATTCTTGCGAAGGAGAGGAAATTGCCGCGTATCCAAAACTTTTCTATCTCACCCCTGTCCAAACACCTTCAATAGGTTTTTCCCTTGACATTGCACCTAAATAGTCTATATTGATCAGCATACTGATCAATTAAGATACCATATTGATCAATATAGTGATTGATATAATCATAAACAGGGCTGATACATGATTGACCTCCTCATTTTTAATCCCTGGTGGGAGTCTGCCGAACGAATCGGGTCGGATCGTTCCATTGTAGATTATCGGGAGTCAAAACTCCAATGGCAGCCAAAGATTAAAGGGGAATTTGACCTGACGCAGGATGCGGTTTATACGCTGCGAGGCCCCAGGCAGGTTGGAAAAACAACCTTGCTCAAAATGATAGTGAATGAGCTGTTGGACAAGGAGGTAGCTTCTCGGGCAATCTTTTACTACTCCTGTGACTTGGTTGCAAAGGCCGAGGAACTGTTTCAAGTGATTCGTCAGTACCAGGAATTTTCCGAGCCACTCCGATTCAAGAGAAGATATGTGTTCATTGATGAGATTTCGCTCGTCCCTGCCTGGCAGAATGCGATTAAACAGGCAATTGATCTTGGGTGGGGCACATCGACTACCTTTATCCTCACGGGATCTTCTGCCGTGGATATCAAACGGGGAGCGGAACGGCTGCCGGGACGTAGGGGTGGAGTACCTCAACCCGACAAGGTTATGATGCCCTTGGATTTTGGGGAATTTGTGGAAGCATGTTCCGATATATCACTTGATTTTGAGCACCTCTCAATCCGGGCGGTCCTCGAGGAACCAGGAGCACTAGGAAGACTCAGGTCACAGACAGAGGTATTTTTGCCGCGACTGTCAGCCCTTTTGGAACGTTACCTTGGTATAGGCGGATTCCCACTAGCAGTCGAAAGTTTCCTGAGGAAGGGGCAACTCACCGAAGATATAGCGGACACCTATTTGTCTGTTATCCGCTCGGATTTTGAAAAGATGAAAAAAAGCCGAATACTTCTCAGACAGGTGTTGGTGAGAATCCTATCTCTCGGGGGCTCCCCTGCCAGCTGGCAAAGCCTGGCTAAAGCAATTGACACACCTTCCTTCAATACAGTGCGAGAATACAGCGAGCTTTTAGCCGATTCTTTTCTACTAATCATTCTGTATTTTTTGGAGAGGAACAAGAAGATGGCCAATCCCAATAAAGGGAAGAAATTCTATTTCTTTGACCCTCTCCTCTTAAACCTTGCTTATCAAGAGGCTGCGCTAAGCGCTAATCAGGGTCTCAGCCTTGCGGTAGAGGGGGCAGTGGCAGCCCACCTTGTGAGAAGATTTGAGAGCCGCCTGTTTGAGGGGTTTGGAAGTGGCCAAAGGGTTTTTTATTGGAGGTCTGCCAAGGGCAAGGAGGTTGATTTCATTGTCTCCGACGGTGAGTCGTTGCTGCCAATAGAGGTGAAATACCAAAGGATGATAAACCGATCTGATTATTCAACCATGAAACGTAGTTTTGGTAAAGGAATGCTGGTAACCAAGGATGCCTTTTTGCGAGAGGATAATATTGCCGGTATTCCGGCGTCGGTCTTTTTATTGCTGGGTACCTGAATGCAGGTAGTGAACGGGTCAAGTCGCAGTGGAATAGTTTTCAAATTCCACGGGATAAATCTCCGTTTGACTCTTGCTCAATCAGGCTACCCGCTGCTCGACGGAGTTTCTTATGCGAATATGGCACCTCCCAGCATTCAATAACCCTAGTAAGGGCTAAAGGCCAATTAGCAAATTATGACCGCTTCGCTTAAGGAGCGTCCCATTGTGCTGGGACTTGAGGACCGCGCAGCTTAAGGACCATCCCGCAGCGGGATTTAAGGCGTAAAGCAACAGGAGAATGAGCTGGTAGACACTAGAAGGAGCGTTCCGCACGGGACGTAACTTGAGGAGCGTTGCACTTGAGGTAAACCCAAGGGAGACAGGATTTACAGGATAGAGGGGATCTTTTGCTTCAGCACTTTCCGCCTGCCCGCCATCGCGAGCCGCTCAGGCGAGGCGGGCGGGGATGAAAGCGCTGAAGGCAATCCGCTTGCGCGGAGGCAAGTCACGTGCATTCTTTAGGTTCGGCGATTCCAGGTGCGTGGGGTGTGAGGAGCACTTCATTTGAAGATCGCTAAGCTTGAGAACCGTGAAGAGGGGACATCCTGTCGTGCAGAGCGTGCTTAAAACCCACCTCAGATCTCAGCACCTTCTCACCTTGAGATAACTGCTATCGATGTCAGGATCACCTCTTCTTCCTATACTCTCCTGATATCACAGCTCAGAAACGGACAGGCTTTCGATTCAGAGAAATGAAGTTGCATACAATATATTGAATATGGCCTTTTCCATTCAAAACCTTCAGCTTCTGCTGCTCAAAAAGCAGAAAGCCGAAAAAACTTGTGCTTCCGAGTCGTAACCTTCACTGAGGATTTGCGATTCAAATATGGTAGGAACGGGCATCAAGGGAAGTCTTCTACTTCAGTTAGGATTCAGCAATGGTGAGGTAATTATTGCAAAGCTGTAAGGGGATTCAAGAAGCGCATGCCATTTCTAATGCTACCAGCCGTATCAGCTTGATATTTCATGAGATTTAATCTCATTGAGTTATTTATCAAATCTCTGTATATTCCTTATTGATTCCACGTGCTTAAGAAAAAAAGCAGAGTCTGCTTAATGTATAATGTCCTGCATCTTGAAGGGCTAACAATACATTACCAGGCTTCTAATCACTCGGATATGAGATACGTCCAATGGTGCTGAACTTTGAATGGGACGAGGAGAAATCAAAAAAGAACTTCAAAAAACATGGTGTCACATTCGAGGAAGCCAAGACTATTTTCAACGATCCATCTGCAATCACAATTGATGACCCCGATCATTCGGATGAGGAGGAGCGATATCTTGATATTGGACTTTCCTCGAAGGGTAAGGTATTAGTGGTATGGTATACTGAACGCCAACAGAACATTCGCATAATTGGCTGTCGCAAAGCGACGCCTTCTGAGAGGATGACATATGAAAAAAGAGAAAAACGATCGTGATATCAACGAGATGAGACAAAAGTACGATTTTTCTGATGGAGTCAGGGGCAAGCACTTCAAGGCGTACCGTGAGGGGCATACGGTGCGTATCCACAAGGAAGACGGCACGACATCTGTGCGGTATTTCAGGCAAGAGGATGGCGCTGTTATGCTCGATCCTGACGTCAAAGCTCATTTTCCGGATTCTGAATCGGTGAACAAGGCGCTGCGTTCGCTGATTGCCCAGAGATGAGTAATAGAGTATGCAGAACCACTGAATACACCTTTAGGTGATCCCGCACATTACCCTTCCATTTATTACGTCGATCCGTACTGTTAAGGAATCAAGGACTCTGATTTCAGCCATCTCAATGATGAGTATTCCAAGATGAAACAGAGGCCTGGCTTTGGATCTTTTTCTGTTGAATGGCGATACAAATATTCTATGCATGGAGAGTCAAGGTGGCTGACGACTTCAGAATTAAGCAAATCAGCAAAAACTTCCAGGGCTTAAGCATCTTGTGTGCCCGAAATCTTCGGGCCATTCAGTTTTTCGAAAAAAGTAGTCTGCCCCTATATATTGGCCTTCTTACTCTTCATCTCACATTTATCGAATCCCCGTGTCCTCCAGTAGAGACGCTCCAAGGCCTCTTTGAGCGCCAGGTTGACGGGAAGCCTCCGGTATCCTATGGCCGAATCCATCGATGCTATACGCATAAAGCTTTCTTGATACACCGGAACATCTGAGCCCTGAGAAACTCCAATCTCAGCCCTGTGAACAGCCTCAGGGGTCCTTTCCCTCATAACCTTGCAGGCTGAGAACTCAAGATTCCCAAATTTATTTCTTCGAAATGCAAATCCGAAAAGCCGGCATACCAGAGGTCGGATTTCATAATAAGAGCACCTGCCAGTTCCCGGAAAACCGGGGTTCGGCCGGTAGAGCATACATCTGAAATCGCCTAGATTTCTCTTCTCCTCGAGTACAAAGAACACTGTTTCCTCCTCCTTCCTCCGGTAAACCTCTTCTGCTAGAGGGAGGATTTCAAGAACGGTGGCCTCGACCTCGGGGTTATCGCAACACGCACCACATAGGGGAGAGCAGAGAAGACCAAAGGCGACCTGCAAACGCGCCGTCTTTTGATCAATCTCTTGATAGATCCTGAGAACCTTCGACGGAAGAACTCTCGCGGAATCGGCCATCATGCAAAATCCTCCTTGAGACCGACTCTAAGGTCGGATACCAGAATAGCAATTCACTCCTCTGCCAATGCGATATTCATCCGGATATTATACAGGTAAGATTGAAGATCTCAAGATGAATTAGTCATTCCTTCCTGATGCCTCATCTGTTTATTCCTTCTTAGAAAATCACCTCCTGGGGGCGTGATCAGAAACAATCCCTCTGCCGGTTATTTTTCTGTCTTTAGCACGGAGTGTTGGAGTATTGGATGATCGGAATATCGGAAAAAATGTTACCGGAGCCTCTTGCACGTAGGACCCAAGAGAGGCGGCTATTTCGCAGCTTCCCGGATTTTCAAAACCCTTCTCTCAATTCCAGACTACTCAAGTACACCATTTCGCATGCAACCCTGGGATCTGAGGGCTGGCTTTTGACCCCTTGTTAGAAACGTGGCCCGCCGGATCAGCCCCAACATCCCAACGAGTTACCCACACAAACCCATAACACGGCAGTGATGGATCAACGGGACGCCGTACACCTGGCAAGGGTTCTACATGCGACTGCGTGCTTTAGGGCACCGAGCGCGTGGGTAAAGAACCTTGGTGTAGAGCGTTTTATGGTATATAATAGGTAGTCCCTTAAGAATAAGATTGGTGCGTTTTCTGGTAGAAAGTATTTTCATAGCTAGAACAGCCCATGAAAATCGGAATGTTAAATTCGAAATCCGAATATCGAAATCCGAAACAAATTTTCAATTTTCAAAATTCAAATGACCAAAACCGATTATACAACGAGGGATATGACACGTGACCTGAGTTGAGTGTTTTGAACATTCGAGCATTATCCTTTTTAGATTTGTTTCGTGTTTCGAATTTCGTGCTTCGAAATTCCGGTTTATCCGGGGTAGTTTATTCCAGAAAAAACTCGGGGAAAGATCAATCCCAAGAATTAACGGTTTTGAGCCGGCCCTAAAATAGAATGAGATTGGAGAAGCTCTTTTATACCATTGATGAGGCATCCGAAATAACCAGGCTGCCTCAGGCCCTCATCCAGCACTATATCCGGGTGAAGAGAGTAACGTTATCACCTGAACACTATCCGGACATACATCCACGATCCATAAAGGGCAGATTGTTTTTTACGCAGAAAGACATCGATGAGCTCCTGCGGTTCATCGACAAGAGAAAAGACGAATCGTGGGAGAACTGGCAGCTCAGGAGGATACAACAGATCACAGCGAAAAGGGAGATGAGGGAACGCAGGCCCCTAAGAAGGCCGGACTTGCGGATTATCAGAGGGAAAAAGGAAGACCCTGAAAAGAAGTGAATAGCGTAACGAGCTTCATCAGGCGGTTGGTCATAATCAGTGCTATTCTAGGGCCATCTCGACTGCCGCTTGTGCGTGGATCTTGGTTGTATCAAATAAAGGAATCTCCGCATCTTGCTGGCTAATCAGAAGGGGGATTTCCGTGCATCCCAAGATCACTCCCTCTGCCCCGTTCGACGCAAGTGCCTTGATTATCGCTTTGAATTTTTCCTTGGACGCCGGCTGCATGATTCCACGGCACAATTCATTATAGATGACGTGATCAATTACTTCCCTATCGCTCTCCGAGGGTATTATCACCTTCAACTTGTATTTTTCTTCCAGCCTTTTCTTGTAGAAATCCTCCTCCATGGTGAATCTTGTTCCCAGCAAGGCAACTTTGTCGAGCCCCTTCTCAATGACCGCCTTTGCGGTAGCATCGGCTATATGCACCAGGGGGATAGCGACGCTTCGTTGAACCTCCTCGGCCATTTTGTGCATGGTGTTGGTGCAAATGATCAGGAGTTCGGCGCCTGCCCCTTTCAGCCTCTGAGCGGCACGGATCATCAGCTCTGTGAGTTCTTCCCACTCGCCCTGGTGCTGCAGTTGCTCGATTTCTTGAAAATCAAAAGAGTAGAGTATGCATTGAGCCGAATGCAGACCGGCGAGCCTCTCTTGCACGGTCTGGTTCATGATTCGATAGTATTCAGCCGATGATTCCCAGCTCATACCGCCGATGAGTCCAATCATCTTCATGGGTCGCACCTCACTTTTTCAATTACTATACAGGGCGTCATAAATCCTATGCCATTTTATGCTATCAGATTCGAAAAAAGAACGTTGTTTTTTCGACAGGATTCACCCGGTTATTTGGATTCTCCCCTTGCTTTCTCCCCTTCCGGACGAAGGGGAGAAAACGCAATCCCGCCTTTAGATAGGCGGGAAAAATAATGGCTTGACTGTTTTCATTGCTTGGTTGCGAGTCCTAAGGCCCTACCTTTCACCATGCTTTAGAATGGCTCTTCCCTCGGAGAGGGATTAAGGTTTTTGCCTTTCTTCCCCGCCTGCCGTCCGGCGGGCAGGTCGCAATAACTATATTGCGAACACATTTAGGAATCATTCTGCTACTACTCTTTGATCCCTGAAAACCACAGGCGTTCCATTGGAAACGAATAGAGGGTGTGCCGGCAGTTCCCTGAGCAACCGTGCGCAATCACCCCATGACTATACGCCCCCGTTTTCATTTAATCAAGCTGCTAGCAGGTCACTTGTGAAACGTGACTCTCGCGCCATAGGCGCGTTTTAAGCTTTCGGCAAAAACACAAAAACATCTTGACAGGAAATCTCGCATCATGTACGGAAACTGGATTGATCTTCTGATTAAAAGCGCGTATTCTTTACCACTAATGACCGCTGGATGGCTCTTTGGCGCAGAGTTCGTTCGCAAAAGCTGACTCGCCTGAGCAGCCGAAAACCAAAAAACTCGAATAGTTGCGGGATTCACGCCTTTTTTCACACGTAAAAGCGCGGTTCGGACTAGAAGTCCGTTCCGGGCTAAAGCATAAGGAAGGGTTGATAATGAAAGTCCTTGTAAGCGATCCCCTTGCCGAAATCGGTATCAAGCTTTTGCAAGAGACCCCCGGCATCGAGGTTGACGTAAATACCGAGCTGACACCGGAGGAACTCACCGGGATTATCGGCCAGTATCATGCCCTTGTCATCAGAAGCGCTACCAGGGTTACGGCTGACATCATTGAAGCGGCCCGGAGCCTTAAAGTCATCGGCCGCGCCGGAATTGGATTGGACAATGTGGATGTGCCCGCTGCAAGCAAAAAGGGGATAGTGGTGATGAATACGCCTGAGGGCAACACCATGACCGCGGCCGAACACGCCATTGCTATGATCATGTCGATTTCCCGAAATATCCCCCAGGCAACGGCATCTTTAAAGCAGGGTAAGTGGGAAAAGAAGAAATTTCAAGGTCAGGAAGTATTTGAAAAAACTCTCGGAATAATCGGGGTCGGGCGCATAGGAAGGCTTGTGGCAGAAAGGGGCAAAGGGCTGAAAATGAAAGTAGTTGTCTATGACCCCTATCTTAAGCCTGAGAGCATTGAAAAACTAGACCTCGAGCCAGTTTCCTTTGCTGAACTCCTGAGGCGGTCGAACTATATTACCATACATACGCCGAGTACGGATGAGACGGTCAACATGATCAACAAGGAAACAATCGGCAAGATGAAAAAAGGGGCTATGCTTATCAATTGTGCTCGCGGGAACATAGTCAACCAGGATGATCTGTATGAGGCACTAAAATCAGGTCATCTAGGGGGTGCTGCGCTGGATGTTTTCAGCGAGGAGCCGCCGGGCAAGATAAGACTCATGACCTTACCCAATTTCATCTGCACACCTCACCTCGGGGCATCGACAAGGGAAGCTCAGGAAAAAGTATCAAAAGATGTGGCCGAACAGATTGTCGACTACCTCCTGTACGGCACGATAAAAAATGCCGTAAATGTCCCGACCATCAGCCCCGAATTGATAGTAACCCTGAGACCATACGCCATTCTTGCTGAAAGGATAGGCTCATTTCAGACCCAGCTCGCTGAAAGCCCCATACTGAAGATTGAGGTAAACTACTACGGAAAGATAACCGAGTATGATGTGACACCGCTGACCACCTCGGCGCTTAAGGGCCTGCTGACCCCTATCCTGAAAGACGAAGTGAACTTTGTCAATGCACCTCTCGTCGCCCAGGAACGAGGCATAAAGGTGGTGGAATCTAAGATCAAGGAATCGGAGGATTATGCCAATCTCATTACTATCAAGGTTAAGACGTCGGCGGGAAAGAATGTCGTATCCGGAACGATCTTCGGCAATAACCTGCCGCGGATCATCCGCATCAACAACTTCTACCTCGAGGCAGTACCCGAGGGTCACAATCTTTTGATAAACAATCTGGATACGCCAGGTGTTATCGGCAGCATTACGAGCACCCTGGGAAAATATGGGATAAACATCAGTCGAATGCAGGTCGGCGAGGAAAAGGAGAAAGAGCAGAATGTGATCTTCCTGGCGACCGACGGAACTGTACATGATGAAATCATTGAAAAACTCAGGACCCTGAAGAACGTCTTTTCGGTAAGGAGAATAGAGTTGTAGGCGCTCCAAAAAGCTTCAGTTTTTATGAGGCTGGGTGGTACTGTCCGTGGGATTTGTCGTTGCGGACTCCAACACACTAACGACCAACCAGAAAGGGGGGACAAGATGGAAAGAACAATGTATTTTCTTGACCAAAAGGACATGCCAACTCATTGGTACAATATCCAGGCTGACTTGCCAAAGCCATTGCCACCACCTTTGCACCCAGTAACAAAAAAACCGTTAACCCCGGATGACCTGGCTCCACTGTTTCCAATGGCGCTGATTATGCAGGAAATGAGCACCGAGCGCTGGATCGAGATCCCCGAGGAGGTCCAGGCTGTCTACCGCACCTGGAGACCGACGGCGCTGCACCGGGCATATCGACTGGAGAAGGCCTTAGACACTCCGGCCAAGATTTTTTATAAATACGAGGGAACAAACCAGGCTGGCAGCCACAAACCCAATACCGCTACAGCTCAATGCTATTATAACATGAAGGAGGGCACCAAACGCATCACTACCGAGACCGGCGCCGGGCAGTGGGGCAGCGCCCTGAGTCTGGCAGGAGCGTTCTTCGGTGTAGAGATCAAGGTCTATATGGTCAGGATCAGCTATGACCAAAAGCCCTATCGCCGGATCGCAATGGAGACCTGGGGGGCAACGTGTATTCCCAGCCCCAGCACGGAAACCAAAACAGGACGAGACATGCTGGAAAAATGGCCTGATTGCCCCGGCAGTCTGGGGTTGGCTATCAGTGAGGCAGTGGAGGAGGCTGTGAGTCGTGACGATACCCACTATTCTCTGGGCAGTGTGCTCAACCACGTCCTCTTGCATCAGACCATCATCGGGGAGGAAACCCGGAAACAGATGGAGATGGCAGATGCCTACCCTGACATTATTGTTGGTAACATTGGTGGTGGCTCAAACTTCGCCGGACAATTCCTGCCCTGGGTCAGGGATAAGATCAGCGGAGAAAAGCCGGACCTGCGCGTCATATGCGTTGAGCCCGAAAGTTGCCCTACCGTGACCAGGGGACTCTATGCCTATGATTACGGTGATGCAGTTGGCATGGCGCCAATAGTCAAAATGCACACCCTGGGTCACGGCTTTATCCCACCCCCGGTCCATGCCGGTGGGCTGCGTTATCACGGGATGGCGCCGATCATATGCCATCTCTATGAGCTCGGCTTTGTTGAAGCCGTAGCCGCACACCAGACGGCCACCTTCGAGGCCGGGGTAAAATTTGCCCGTACTGAGGGTATTATTAGCGGCCCGGAGCCATGCCACAACGTCAAGGTGGCTATTGATGAGGCCCTTAAGTGTAAAGAATCCGGTGAGGCCAAAACGATCTTGATAGCCCACAGCGGGCATGGGCACTTCGACCTTGCCGCCTATGATGCCTACCTCTCCGGTAAACTGGTAGATTATGCTTATCCTGAGGAAGAGGTAAAGAAGGCCCAGGCTGACCTGCCAAAGGTTTAGGCCACTGGGCTCAGCACTTAAGGCAACGTTCTGAGCTGTTTTTGAAATGGTGTACTCGCAGGCTTTAGCCAGTACGTCCTGCGAGTGCGCCGCTTTTTACGCGGAGGGTTAGCAGAGTGACAGAGCAGTATGACGACGAAACGATTCGCTGCCCTCGGGTGGGCGGCGAGGTGAACTTTAAGTTCTGTCGTTTCGAGAATAACATGCTCCCCTGCAGATGGATTGTCGGCTGCTGGCACGCCCATATGGATATCGATAACTTCCTGGCTGAGCACTTCTCTAAAGAAGAGCTGGAGCAAATATTCGCGCCCCCACAACCAAAGATCGAGAGCCTGTTGGATTTAGTGGAAAAGGCAAAGCGGACAAAGGAAGAGGAATGACCAGACAGGAGATCTTGCTTGGAAACGGGGCCATTGCCCTCGGTTTGGTCGAATCCGGCTGCCAGGTGCTTGCCTCATATCCCGGAACGCCCAGTTCGGAAATCCTTCCCGAAGCTGTCCGGTTTATGCAATCAGAGGGCCTTGACACCTATGTGGAATGGTCCACCAATGAAAAGGTGGCCATGGACATCGCCTTTGCCGCCTCTATTACGGGCAAGCGAGCTGCCTGCTGCATGAAGCAGGTAGGGCTCAACGTGGCGGCCGACTCCCTCATGAGCTCAGCCTATATGGGTACCGTCGGGGGGCTGGTTATCATCTCCTGCGACGACCCCGGCCCCCACTCCTCGCAGACCGAACAAGACACCCGGCTCATGGCCCGGCTCGCCAAGGTCCCGGTTTTGGATCCATCCAACCCCCAGGAAGCCAGAGAGATGGTGGGGCTCGCCTTTGCCATTTCAGAGGAATTCAGGATTCCGGTGATCGTGCGGCCTGCCATCAGAGTCTGCCATGCACGCCAGGATATCTCAATCGGGCCAATCAAGAAGAACACCCAGATAGCCACCTTTAAAAAGGATCCCCTCAGATGGGCAGCCACTCCCCGTTTCCGTCTCATCCTTCACAGAGAGTTGAATCAAAAACTCAAAGAGATCGGAGCTCGTTTTGACGAGCTCTCCCGCTTTAACTTCCACAACCTTGAGCCGGCAAAGCACTACCCCTTCGGCATCGTCGCCGGAGGCGTTCCGTACGCTGTCATCTCCGATATTCTCGCAGAGGAAAGGCGCATCGATATCCCCGTACTCAAGATCGGTACGCCCTTCCCCTTTCCCGAGCGGTTAGCTGCCGAGTTTCTTGCGGCCTGTGACAAGGTGCTGGTACTGGAGGAGACGGACACCGTAATTGAATACCTCCTCCGGAACAGGGAAAAGACCCTCGGTCGCCTCTCAGGCCATGTCCCTGCTGAAGGCGAGCTGGTACCCCACAAGGTATACAACGTGGTCAATCAGTGCTTAGGGGAACTGAACGTGCCCCAGTTGCCCGAAGGGACGGACCCCGAGGCGGAGGAACTGGTAAAGCGTCTCGAGCTACCAGCGAGAAGGCCGACCCTGTGCCCCGGATGCCCCCACAGGGCTGCATTTTTTGCCATACGCAAGGCCAGGCCAAAGGCCATCTTTACCTCAGACATCGGTTGTTATACGCTGGGCATCAACCTGGGAGCGGTGGATACCTGCCTTGATATGGGCGGTGCCATAACCATGGCATCGGGCCTTTATCATTCTTTTTCCCAGGACAAGATCCAACAGCCCATCGTGGCCACCATCGGTGATTCGACCTTTTTCCACTCGGGAACAGCAGGCCTTTTGAACGCCGTTTACAACGGGGCGCGATTCATTCTCGTAATCCTCGATAATCTCACAACGGCCATGACCGGTATGCAGCCCACACCGGCCCTGGGAATCCGGGCCAACGGCACTATGGGCCGAGCGATAACCCTCGAGAGGATTGTGGCAGGTTGCGGTGTTGATTTCATCCAGGTCGTGGACCCCTATGATATCAAGAACATGACGAGCACCATGAAGAAGGCAACCGAATACGTGAAAGGGCCTGAAGGGGGAATCGCCGTTATTATCGCCCGGCATCCCTGTGTTATAGCCTACCCAGACAATGCCATACCGGAAAGGAAACGGGTAACGGTAACCGAGGATTGTACGGAATGCAACTTCTGCCTTGAACGTTTTGAGTGCCCTGCCCTCTATCATGACCACGAACTCGGTCGCGTCGCTATAAACAGGGAGATATGCGTGGATTGCGGGCTGTGCATTCAGGTGTGCCCAAAAGGGGCGATTAAAGAGGTCGAGATTGCTTAAGACCCCCAGGACATAATGCCGTGAAACCCCTGTGGAGCCCCACGCGCAAGCGCGTGGCACCTCCACATTCTTCGGCGGAACCCGCCGAAGCATATCCGCCTTCGTCCCAATAGGACTACGGCGGATTACCCTGCCGAGCATTCATCCACGGGCAAGCCCGTGGCTTTCTGCGTAGGCGGGTAAAAGAAATCACGAGTCATGCTTTGAGAGACACAGCACCATGAAATCCACCAATATCATCCTCACCGGATTAGGCGGACAGGGCATCCTGTTCATGACCAGGGTTCTGGCCCAAACCGCCCTTGATAAAGGCTTCAATCTCATGGGGGCAGAGACCCACGGCATGGCCCAGCGAGGCGGATCGGTGGTCTCTCATCTCAGGCTGGGTTCGGCTCAAGGCTCCCTAGTGCAAACGGGTACAGCCCACATCCTATTGGCGCTCGATGAGCATGAGGCCTATCGAAATCTCCCCTTTTTGTCTCGAAAAGGCAGACTATTCGTAAACACAAATGCCAGTCATTTTCCCCGCGATGAAGTAAGGGTCTTCTTGGACAGGAGGGAGATTACATATCGGGCCGTAGCAGCTGGACCCATAGCTCGCGAACTGGGAGCAGCACGGTCCAGTAACCTGGCATTGCTCGGCTTTTTTTCCGCGTTCAGCGAGGAGCCGTTCACGCCCAACGAAATACTTCGAACCATCCAAAAAATCAGCCCAGACCGATTCAAGGAGATAAATCGCACGGTCTTTGAGGCCGGGCGCGAAAGGGCAAAGGGATTTACCGGCAGGTTTTGTAATTGACTGCGAGGTGTTCCTTTCCTATACTGGAAATAAAAGCCTCGGCATCCGCTTGTCGCTATCGCCAAATTCTTGCAAAAGAAAGGAGGTGAGTAAGAGCCCTTCGGTAATAACTGTTAATCTCAACATAAAAGGAGGCGCCAATGACACCTGGAAGCACTTACAAGATTATCGAGCTTGTCGGGACAAGCCCCACCTCATGGGAGGAGGCCGCAAAGAATGCTGTTACAACAGCTTCAAAAAGCCTCAGGGATTTGCGGATCGCAGAAATCACAAAGCTGGATCTGACCATCGAGGACGGAAAGGTAACAGGCTTCAGGTCCAGGATAAACGTTTCATTCAAATACCTGGAAGAATAACGAATTTTTCTCTTAACGAATGGCCTGATAAGCCCGCTTATCGGGCCATCTTATACCAAGTTGCATTCATGTCATTGCGAGGAGCCCTTCGACTTTGCTCAGGATAAACTCCGCGACGTGGCAATCTATCCTATGGAGCCTGCCCTGGCGCGACGTGATTTGTATATGCTACTGTTCCCGCTGAATCTGCATAGGTGCTTCTCCATCACCACACTTATAGGAGCCAGGTCTGGGCCAGGGATTGCTTCACATTCGTTCGCAATGACGTCTATAAATAGTAGCCTTTTGAATGCAACTTGGTATTAGTCTCTTCTCTAACCTGTTTGTTTTTTTACAGGCGAACCCCTCCGGAAAACCAAACCCTCTACTCCTGCCCTTCAGTTCCGCCAACTACTATCAGGGGGATTCTTACGGTTGGCTGTGCATCAGATACCGGTACTCCCTGCCCGTCTTTACCGCAGGTACCGACATCGAAGCCCAGATCATGGCCCACCATGTCGATCTCTTTGATTATCTGGGGACCATTGCCGATGAGCGTTGCCCCCCGCACCATGTCACTCATTCGACCGCTTTTCAAGAGGTACCCTTCGCTGACCTCAAATACGAAATTCCCATTGACCGTGTCAACTTGGCCACCGCCCATCTTGAGCACCAGCAGACCCTTGTCTACAGAGCTGATAATCTCCTCCGGATCAGATTTTCCCGGGGCAATGAATATATTGGTCATTCTCGGAATCGGAGAAAAACGGTAAGACTCCCTCCTTCCATTCCCCGTGGAAAGAGCACCATCTTTCATTGCAGTCAACTTGTCATACAAATAGCCCTTCAATAAGCCATTCTCAACGAGCACCGTTCTTTGGGCAGGCGTACCCTCATCATCATAACAGAAAGACCCCCTTTTTGCGTCGATAGTCGCATCGTCGATAATCGAAATTTCCTCAGCTGCTACCTCCTGGCCAATCTTGCCCGAATAGACCGACAGTCCCTCCTGTGCAAGATCTGCCTCTAAACCGTGTCCAACCGCCTCATGGACCATGGTCCCTCCTGCGTTGCTCGAAAGCACAACGGTCATGGGACCTGACGGAGCCGGCCTGGCATCCAGCAACCGGACAGCCCGTTCAGACGCCCTTACGGCAAGGCCCTCTACCCTTTCCCGGCTCAAAAGCTCAAAGCCCCTTGCTTCGGCAGTTTGCTCGCGACCGGTCTGGATAAGATCTCCCGTTCCGGCAACCACATGAACCATAAAAACTGTGGATACTCTTTCTTCTCTTCTCGCCTCACCATCGCTCATTGCCAGCGCGATCTTTTGCTTAGTGGCACGGTAAACAACTCTCACCTGTCGAACGCGAGGGTCAACCCTTCGAGCCACCTCGTTAGCCAGATTGAGCAAATCTGCTTCCTCTTGAACCGAAATCGCCTTGGGATTCTGAACAGTCTCGAGCGTATGAGGGAGTGAAGGGAAGGCCCACGTTCGCTTGGAAAAACCAGACCTCCCATCCAACATGCCTGCCATTTCCTTTGAAAGCGCAATAGTGGAGGTCTCTTTACGTTCGTTGGTGTAAGCATACCGTGTCCTCAAGTCCTTTATTGCCCGCAGCCCCACACCAGTGTCCTGACCACCCACCACCTTTTCTATCCTATTATCCTCTAATACAATACTCTTGATCTCGGCATCTTCAGCGAATATATCGGCATAGGAAGCACCTTTGGCAAGAAGGGGCCTGAATATCTTATTGAGATCCCAATCTTCTATCATGTTTCCTCTCTTCCCTAACCCCCACAGGATCTATGGCGCATTCCAGCATCCTTCCTTCCCTGGTGCCCTTCAGGATATGAGCCCATCTTTGTCTCAACCGGTGAATATCATCAATCTCGCCGAGGGCCCATACGGCTCCACCTCCGCCTGCACCTGCAAATCGAGCACCGCATCCCATTTCCTCAGACTCCTGGATCAATCTGCTAATGATTGGGGTAAAGGCTTGGGGCGTTATCTCTTTCCGTATCGCCACTTCGTCTCTCAGCGCCTTTGCCCCTTCCTTCCATTCTCGCTCTTTCAGATGACGGGCAAGGCGATTGACAATGCCGTTCACCGCTATCCACCCGGACCTCGTTTTCCCTTCCAAAAACTCTTGTATCCACGACCTGTTTATCCTGGCCGATACGTGGGTTCTGCCGCTATGCGCCACCAGCATCCTTTTTGACAGCTCACGTTGTCCTTCCGCGTTGAGAAGGGCTTCCCTCTCATACGGTCTCCCTTTGCGAGAATAGCCCCAGCTCCATTTATTCACTCCACCGTAAACCGAGGCCCCCTGATCTTGCAGCCCGCACGTCCCCATATTCACCGCGTCCTCCAGATGAAAAGCGAGATGAAGAATATCACTCCTTGCAATACCCTTTTCATGCAACAGCCTTTTGGCAACGGAACATGCCTTTATGGCTGCCACTGCGGCGGTGCTCGATCCCCCAAGACCTGCCTTGACCGGGGAGGCAGATCTGACCTCAATCTCCAGTCCGTGCAATTGGAAAAAGGATGCGATGGAAAAAATGAGCCCGAACTGAGAATTAAAAGGGATCTCAGCGAAGGGGTACGCTTCCTGGGCATCGAAGCTATCGGAAGAGACTTTGACCCACCCGGGTGTAAATGGCAGGAGCGTGACATAGGTCCTTACGTTAAGGGCAAGGTTCACGGTTACGGGCCTCGTGTGCTCAAAAGGAAGCGCCAAGGCCTTGATATCCCACGTACCGCCGGAGTCAACCCTGCATGGGGCTGAACTCATAATCGGTCTGTGTTCGAGAAGCGCCCTAAGGCGATTACCGGGTGTGAGCATAAGGGAAGTGTTCTGTAATTCGGGGGTTGATTTAGCCGACTGGCACACCTCCTGTCAGGACGGGAGAAGCATGAGTCTATCAGGAACTTACTCGCCTGCTAGAGCCTTTTGAAGCTCCGTAGGGCAGCATCAATGGTGTTTGTTATAGCCTTATCATTATGAGCAGCAGAAACGAAAAGAGCCTCAAATGGTGACGGTGCCAAATAAATCTTTTGAGCTAACATCTCTCGATAAAAGGTTATGTATTTCGAGCTTTCGGTCTTCTTAACGGACTCAAAATCAATAACCGGGTTTTTACCAAAGAAGATCGAGCCTATTGATCCAGCGCGATTGATGACGAGATCTATCCCTGCCTGCTGAGCTGCATCACGAAGACCGGAGAAAAGGAGCTTTGATTTCTCCTCTAATTTGGCGTAGATTTCCCTGTTCTTGAGAATCCTGAGGGTTACCAATCCGGCGGTCATGGCCAGTGGATTACCTGACAGGGTGCCCGCTTGATAGATGTCGCCGACAGGGGACACACGAGACATAATATCCCGCCTGCCTCCATAGGCCCCCACCGGCAGACCGCCGCCGATTATCTTACCCAAGCACGTAAGATCGGGCTCGATATTGTAGAGCTCCTGGGCACCACCGGGACTCACCCTAAATCCGGTTATGATCTCGTCAAATATGAGAAGAACTCCATGTTCTTTTGTTATACTCCGTATCCCCTCCAAAAATCCGTCCTCGGGTAATAGAACACCCATGTTTCCGGCGATAGGCTCGACAATAACAGCAGCTAGCTGGTCGGCGAACCTTTCGACGGCGGCCTCTACCGCCTTGAGATCATTGAAAGGGAGGGAGATCGTCAGCTTCGCCAACTCGGCCGGCACTCCGGGACTGCCAGGAATGCCAAACGTAGCTAATCCGGAGCCGGCCGAAACCAGGCAGCTGTCGGTGTGCCCGTGGTAGCAGCCGTCGAACTTGATAATCATATTCCTGCCGGTAAAGCCCCGAGCCAGACGAATAGCGCTCATCGTTGCCTCTGTCCCTGAGTTGACCATCCTGACCATCTCAATCGAAGGCACCGCTTCGACAATCATCTCTGCCAGACCTACCTCCAACTCAGTGGGGGCACCATAGCTGGTGCCGTTCTCCAGGGCATCACTGATTGCCTGGATCACCTCCGGATGTCTATGGCCAAGTATCATAGGTCCCCAGGAACAAACATAGTCAATGTATCTCTTTCCGTCCACATCCCACAAATAACAGGCATCCGCCCTTTGAATAAAGGGGGGATCGACTCCTACGTTCCGCCCGGCCCTGACAGGGCTATTAACGCCGCCCGGGATAATCGCTTGTGCCTTGAGGAAAAGCTCTTTCGATTTGCTGTTCATACAGTTTTGCCTCAGAAATATGTTGGACTCGTCTTTTTATACTCCTTAAGGCTTACAAGGAGTACGTAGTCATCAATCCCCACCTTATCTGCGATTCTCTTGGCCACCGATTCACAGTCCTTCTTGTTTTTGCCATGGATCATAGCGAACAGATTGTATTCCCACTCTCCTTCAACTCTTCTCTGGTAACAATGGCTTACCTCTTTGAAGCCTGCCATTATCCTGCCCGCTTGATCAACTCTTTCTTCAGGGACACGCCATGCGACCATGGCGTTCGCATTAAATCCAGCAAGTTGGTGTCTCAGCGTTGCCCCGAAACGCCTGAGAATACGGTGCTTTCTTAACAGTTCAACCCTCTCCAGGAATTCTGCCTCGCTAACCCCGATCTTTTTTGCGATTACTGCAAAAGGACACGCTGTTACAGGAAGATCTCCCTGGAGGTACTGTATGATTTGCTTATCGACCTCATCAATCATCCATATTCGACTATCCCATGCCCCATGATATGTCAAGATAAAAGCAAAAGAGAGATTAAGCTTGAAAAAGCCCCTGTTACAGTATATAAAATCCCCCATCCTGAACCTAACATCGGCCTTTAGAAAAACGAAAGGATGCGATGCCCCCTTCCCAAGATATGACAGAAAGGCTCGAGACCCTCAATAAGATCGGGATCGCTCTGTCGAGTGAAACGGACCTGAGCCTTCTGCTCGAACTGATCGTAAACGAAACACGCTCCTTTACCAATGCCGATGCCGGCAGCCTTTACCTCGTTGACGAGGATAATGAGGCCCTTCACTTCGAGGTTGCCCAGAACGACACCCTCAAAAAAAGGGCCGACATGAAACCGGAGACGTTCAAGCCATACTCCCTGCCCCTTACTAAGGATAGTATTGCCGGATACGTCGCCATAACCGGTGAAACCCTAAACATCCCAGACGCCTACAATCTCTCTCCAGAAGCTGGGTTCGAGTTTAACAGAGACTTCGATAAGAGAAACAAGTACAGAACAAAATCTATGTTACTCGTGGCAATGAAAGACACGGAGGGGAAGATTATTGGTGTCCTACAGCTGATAAATTCGGTTGATGGCGACGGAAACGTCGTCCCCTTTGATGCAAGCATAGAATCCCTGGTCTCATCTCTGGCCTCACAGGCGGCGGTGGCCATAAAGAACGCACAGCTTATCAAGGAAATAAAGGCTGTTTTTGAGGCCCTTATCCAGTATTCGGTTTCGGCAATTGATGCGAGGAGTCCCTTTACGGCAGGGCATTCAAAGGGAGTCGCGAAGTATACCATGGCTTTGGCAAGAGCCATCAATGAGACCCATGATGGACCTTACGGGGCTGTCTCCTTCAGCCCTGCCGAGCTTGAAGAGCTCAACTATGCAGCGTGGCTTCACGATATAGGTAAAATAGGCGTTAGGGAATGGGTGCTTGATAAACGGAGCCGCCTTTCAGAGGCTGAAATACAGGCCCTCATAAGCCGTTTTAAGAGTATCAAAGCCTTGGCCATTGTGGAAACGGAGAAAAAAAGGGCGGCGTTGGCGCAAGGCGGGGGAGCGAAGAAAAAAGAGGTCGACGCCCTCGATGAGGAGTTGCGCCGTCAGCTGGGACAAATCGATAAAGACCTCGCCTTTATTAAAGAGATCAATGGCAGTAACTTTCTGGACGATCAGGGGCTCAAGGAACTGGAGGAGATTCTGCAGAAACAGTACAAAGATTTCGACGGGAAGAGGAGCAAATATCTATCCGAATTCGAATTTGAAAGCCTTTCAGTAAGAAAAGGAAATCTGACCAAGGGTGAGATCGAAGAAATCCAATCCCATGTTATTCACACCGAAAACATCGTCAACAAGATACCGTTTAAGGGCTCCCTGAAAAAAGTTCCCCTTTTCGCCGCAGGGCACCATGAAATGCTGGATGGATCGGGTTATCCGAAGCATTTGAACGCCGAAGACGTCCCCCTTCAGGCGAGAATAATTACGGTAGCCGATATCTATGAGGCATTAATAGCCAAAGATAGGCCCTATAAGAAGAGTATGGATTTAACGAGGTCCCTGGCTATACTGGAGGAGGAGGCTGCAAAGGGCAGGCTTGACAAGGCACTGGTAAGGATTTTCATCGAAAACAAGGTTTACGAAGCCAAATAAGCTCATTACGATCCCCTAACCATGGATATAAAAAGAGACTATTACGAGGATATTCAGTTCCTTGACAGTAAGGTGCTCTGGTTCTGGTTCCTCATGCTCATTGCCGGCCTGACTACCTTTCCATTTGTGGCATCAAACTACCACATTTACATGGCCAACTATATGGCCATCAACGTTCTGGTTACGGTCGGCCTGAATATCCTGGTAGGCTACACGGGCCAGATATCTCTCGGCCATGCCGGGTTCTTCGCCATAGGGGCCTTTACCACCGTGATGTTGATGGGAAAGCTCTCATTCCCCTTTCTTGGTGCTCTCATTGCCGGAGGTCTCCTTTCAGCCCTTTTTGGTTTCTTCCTTGGGCTCCCTGCATTGAGGTTGGAGGGACCCTATCTGGCTATTGCTACCCTTGGTTTCGGTATGGCTATTACTCAAATCATAGGGCGTTGGGGGTTTTTTGGTGGAAGGATGGGCATCCAGGCACCCCCCCTCGACCTTTTCGGCCTTTTCTCCATCGCAAGCGACAGGGGCCTCTATTTCATTATTGTTCCCATTACCTTTCTTTTGACCGTGGCCGCCAGGAACCTCATGAAAACAAAGGTCGGTAGGGCCTTTATTGCCATCAGAGATTCCGACATCGCCGCCGAAACGATGGGCGTTAATCTCACCTATTATAAAACGTTGGCATTCGCCGTCAGCGCATTTTACACGGGCGTAGCGGGAGGGTTGATGGCCTTTCTGCTTGGTTTTATCAATCCCAGTAGTTTTAACTTCATTCTTTCAATCTATTTTCTGGCATTTGTGATTGTCGGAGGGGTCGGAACGATATTCGGTTCCATTATGGGCGGTATCGTAATGACCTGGTTGATCCTCATGCTGGATAAGGTTCAGGACTTGCCTTATCTCGGGGAACTATTAGTGACCGTTTCAGAGCGGTGGATGACTGTCACCGGTATTCATAACGTTGCAAGCATCTTCCTCGGGTTAATCATTGTCTTGATCGTGGTTTTTGAACCCCTCGGTCTTTATGGGTTCTGGATTAGGACCAAGATCTACTGGAAAACGTGGCCGTTTTAATATTCAGGTCAGTTGGCAGTAAAGCAGTAGGCAGTAAGCGATAACAAGCAACAAGTAACCAGTAACAAGGAACGAAGATCACATGTTTCTACAACTCATCATCAGCGGCATTGCTATCGGGAGCATTTACGCGCTCGTGGCACTGGCGATGGTTATTATCTATAAGACCTCTGAGGTGCCTAACTTTGCACAGGGTGAGATGGCCATGATCTCCACCTTTGTCGCCTTCATGCTTTTGGAGACCTATGGTCACTCTTTCCTTGTCTCGTTCACAGGGGCCTTGCTATTTGCCGTTTTGTTGGGCGCATTCTTGGAGTTCGTTTTCCTGCGAAGGGCAAAGGACCCCAATGTCCTCAGCCTCATACTCATCACGCTCGGATTCGAGATGATGCTTTATGGCATAGGCAGCTGGAAATGGGGCGCCGAGCAACACAGCTTTCCCTTTCCCGTTTCAGACTATGACATAATTAATGTAGGCCCTGCGGTGCTCAGCTACCTGAACATCGCCACGCTGCTCGTGGCCCTCTTTCTGATGCTTGCCCTTTTCCTTTTCTTCAAATATACCAAGGTCGGCATCGCCATGAAGGCAACGCAGCAGAATATGATAGCTGCGAGAATTAACGGCATCCGGGCTAACAGAATCCTGTCGATAACCTGGGCCATGAGCTCATTCATCGGCGCTGTGGCCGGGATGATGCTGGCACCCATAGCCACATTGGACCCGAACCTGATGATGGATCCACTGCTAAAGGGCTTTGCCGCTGCCGTTTTGGGAGGAATGACCACCTTGGTGGGTTCTGCTCTGGGAGGATACATCCTTGGCATCATTGAAACCTTATTTGGTGGATATGTTTCTTTGCAATTCAAATCAATCGTAGCGTTTCTGATCATCGTCCTGGTACTCTGCTTCAAGCCGAGTGGTCTGTTCGCCAAGCACTACGTGAGAAGGGTTTAAACAGCAGAAAAGACCTCATGCTCGTCCCACACGGTTATGTTTAATGCAAACAATAACATGCTCTCGTTAGTAAATCTTTGAATAAGCTAAAGACCCTTTATGGATGCTGTTGAAAGACAAATAGAAAGAGATTTTTTTAGCGTTGAAAGCCTGTCCATCAGCTTCGGTGGGCTCACGGCTGCCGACAATGTCAGCTTTGGCGTTACAAAGGGGTCTCTCTTCTCCATCATCGGTCCTAACGGTGCCGGAAAGACCACCATTTTCAATTGCATTAACGGTCTTTATACGCCAGACACCGGGAAGATAATCTTTAACGGTGAAGACATAACAGGTCTCAAGCCTTACAAGATCGCGAAGAAAGGGGTTGCCCGCACCTTTCAGAACATCGAGCTTTTCTCAAGGATGACCACCATGGAAAACCTGATGCTGGGCAGGCACCTGCACATAAACACAGGCGTGTTCAGTGGGGCCACCTTCTTCAGGCGGAAATCAAAAGCGGCCCGCGAAGAGATAAAACACCGGGAACAGGTAGAACGGATCATCGATTTGCTAGACCTGCAATTTGCTCGAAACCAATTTGTTGGCGGACTTCCGTACGGGACTCAGAAACTCATTGAGCTGGGCAGGGCCCTGGCCTTGGAGCCCGAACTCCTGCTCCTCGACGAGCCTTCTGCCGGCATGAACACCGAAGAAAAGCAAGACCTCATCTTTTGGATTAAGGATATACAGGACGAACTGGGGATAACCATCCTCTTGATTGAGCACGATATGAGGATGGTTATGGACATATCGGACAGGATTCTGGCCATAAACTTCGGCAAACCAATCATTGAGGGTAACCCTGAAGAGGTCCAGAACGACCCTGAGGTTCTGAAGGCATATTTGGGAGAAGAAGAAATTTAGTACAGCATTTCAGTAAAACAATGACAAGAAATCGATAGTATTATTATACAACGTGCCTCTTAATGATTTTCAGCCAATTTCACAGGTACATGTGACAGGCAAGCATTTAATAATCGTAAAGGAAGCTCAGGCTCCCAGAAACGTCGGTTAAAACGATAACTAAATTCATCAAGGTA
>Ga0307378_10000731_pt1 | contig 56127 bp, 53 predicted proteins | sample UN1MG_FD_202238 | JGI IMG/M metagenome (GOLD analysis project Ga0307378, IMG submission 202238) | Soil microbial communities from Risofladan, Vaasa, Finland - UN-1 | ecosystem: Environmental > Terrestrial > Soil > Coastal area > Acid sulfate soil | place: Finland: Risofladan, Vaasa | collected... | reverse complement strand
GTTACCTCCAGGGCTTCGAGGGTATACTTGTATCGGTTGAGTTCATGGACTCGACTATTGTCAAGGTACCGGAAGATTGGCTTGAGGATAGAAAAGCTATTGGCTGTTTCCCTCGATTTGATGACCCTGTTATCAAAGATCGCAGAATTGCGGAGAGGTCTTTCAAGGAATTCTACGATGAGTTTGTAGAGAGATGGCCGGGAGAATGGGGCGCGGTGTCATATGAATGGGCTGCTGGTCTGGATGTATGGATGTACGGAATGCAGCTCGCAGGCACCATCGAGCCTATAGCGGTGCTGGAAGCGCTCAAGGCGGAAAAGACGGTTCCGCATTGCTTCGGGCCGGGAAAGTGGATGGGCAAGGATTTTGCGGGACAGGACAACTTGCTCTATAGTGATTGGCACTGGACAGAGTTTCGTGATGGTAAAAATAGTATTGTGTACACCATGAATGTCGCTGATTGGTTAGAGGAAAATAAGGCAATCTACCAAAAGTATTACAAAAAGTATAAACTTGGCCTGTGGGCTGAATATTGAGAAGAAACAGCATTTATCGGGGGTGAAGTTCTGACTTCACCCCCGAAAGTGTATAACCTGGATTTCGGGCTGCATCAAAGATTTTTGCAAAGGTCAGCAATAATTTACAGGAAAACTTGCCCATGGAACTAGTATTACAAACTCTTATAAACGGTATTCAGCTAAGTACTTTTTATGCAATGGTAGCCGTAGGGCTGAGTCTGGTTTTTGGTGTTGCGGGGATAGCTAATCTCGCGCATGGTGAGCTTTACATGCTCGGCGCCTATGTGGTTTGGCTGTTCTACGGTTTGAAGGGTGTGAATTTTATTGCCGCCGTGCTGCTGGCCATGCTGCTAATCGGCGGCCTCGGTATAATCATTGAAAGATTCATTTTTAAGCCCCTGCGTGGAAATGTTCTGGGAGTGGCCATCATATCCGTGGGACTGCTGTTTATTATACAGGTTCTGGTGGGGCAAATCTGGGGGCTTGGGTATCCCAAGCGTGTCGACGCTCCAATTATGGGTGCATTGAATATTCACGGTGTCTACATTGGCTGGCAAAGAGTCATACTGATATTCGCCGCCATTCTCCTGTTGGGGCTACTCTGGATATTTCTACAGCGGACCAAGCTTGGCCGTGCCATACGAGCCTCGGCCGAGGATAGTGAGGCTGCCTCCCTGCAGGGAATAAGCATGAACAGGTCTGCTGCTCTTGCCATGGGAATTGGTTGTGCTTTGACCGGGGCCGCAGGTGCATTAATGTCACCCATTAATGCAGTTCACCCCTATATGGGGCATATGCCGCTTTTAATAGCCCTCATAGTGATAATTGTGGGGGGAGTCGGGAACCTCAAGGGAACCGTCTTGACATCTGTCCTCTTTGGTTTTCTATACACTATTATTACTACTTTTCTCGATGCAGTCATTGCTAACATAGCCAGCGTCCTGTTCATGGTTCTTTTGCTGGCAATAAAGCCTGAAGGGTTGGCCGAACATGGGACGTAATCGATTAAGGCCCACCATTGGACTGACTGTTCTTGCAGTCATTCTGATAGCGCTGCCATTTATTCTTACAAGATATTATGTTGATCTAACGATCGTCTTCTTTATCTATGTCCTACTGGCAGTGAGTTTTCGTCTTATAACTACAACAGGGGACTTTTCCCTTGCCCAGGTACCGTTGATGGGCATGGGGGCCTATGCCAGCGCCCTGATGTCAAAACATCTTGGCTGGTCTTTCTGGCTTACCCTGCCATTAGCAGGTCTGGTTTCAGCATTGGTAGGACTGATAATGCTGTATCCTTTGCTTAGGATGAAAGCTTTTGCCTTTTTCATAGGCTCCTATGCTATCGGGGAGGCGCTGAGGTTAAGCTGGATCAGGATCGGGATTTTCGGGAGTCATCGAGGAATAAGCGGTATCTCTCATCCGTCTGTGTCGATCCCTGGCTTATCAACAATAAGTTTTGCCGGCGCGCTTCCTTATTATTTTTTAACCCTGGCGATTGTTGTGTTGTGCCTGGTCATCCTGTATCTGCTGGACAAGTCCCTGATAACAGATACCTTCAAGGCTATCCATTCAGAAGAATCTTTAGTGCGAAGTGTAGGTATCAATGTCACCATATATAGAATCCTTGCCTTTGAGGTGGCAACTTTTTTCTCCGGCATCTCGGGTGTTCTTTTGGCCCATTACTTTGGGCATATAGATCCTCATCAGTTTAATTTGACAACCGGCCTGTATCTCCTCATATGGGTGGTGGTTGGGGGCTATGCTACCTTTGCCGGCCCGATCATCGGGGTTGCCTTCTTTTCAGTACTCGGTGAATTGATGCGTCCTCTCGGCGCATGGGTGCCGCTGGTGTACGGCTGTATCTTAATAATAACCTTGCTTTTTCTACCCGAGGGCCTTGAAAGTTTACCGGGGCGGATAGTACCCCTTGTTAAAAAGATGGGGATTAGAGGGAGAACATGATATGCCAATTGCAGATGAAATAGCAGATTTTCTAAGGGAGCATATATGAATATCCTCGAGCTTAAAGGTCTAAGGAAGCAATTTGGAGGATTGGTGGCTGTCAATGATGTTGACTTAGACCTTAAAGAAGGTGAGCTGAGGGGCCTGATTGGACCCAATGGGTCTGGAAAGACGACACTGTTTAATTTAATTAGCGGTTTCTTACAGCCTACAAAGGGGAAGGTCATATGGCGGGGAAAAAATATAACGGGGAAACCGGTGCACAGCATAGTGAATGAAGGTATTGTCCGTACCTTTCAGCTTACCACTCTGTTAAAAGATATGACCGCTTTACAAAATGTAGTTATCGGCTGCCATCTTCACATGGAGATGGGGTTATTAGAGCAGGTTTTTGGAGCAGCAAGAAAGCGGGAAAAGGAAAAGGCTCTGGTGAAAAGGGCTGTTGACCTGTTAAAAAACATGGGTATCGAAGATGTGAAGGACGAGCTTACCGGGGCTCTGCCTCATGGCTACCAGAGGGTTCTTAATATAGTAATTACCCTGGCCTGCGAGCCGAAGCTATTGCTTCTCGATGAGCCCACTACGGGCTTGAATCCCATTGAAACACAACAGCTGATGGACAGGATAAAAATGCTGCGTGATGAAAAGGGACTCACCATTATATTGGTAGAGCACGATATGAAAGCTGTCATGGGAAACTGTGAAAAGATAAGTGTGATGGATTTCGGTAAGAAAATTGCCGAGGGCTCACCTGAAGAGGTAAGCAAAAATGAGGAAGTAATAGAAGCTTACTTGGGGCGATGAATCTATGCTTAGTTTAAAAAATATAGTAGTACACTATGGTGGGGTAGAGGCACTGAAAGGCATCTCTATCGACGCCGAAAAGGGGAGTATCACAACCCTGATAGGATCTAACGGAGCCGGTAAAAGTACATGTTTGAGGGCGATATCAGGACTTGTTCCGCTTACTTCGGGAGAGATCTGGTTCGACGGCAAGAGAATAGACGGGATGGCTCCTGAAAAAATTGTCAAGCTGGGTATAGCTCATGTTCCTGAAGGGAAAAGGCTTTTCTTGCGGATGAGCACATACGACAATCTTATAACCGGCGCTTCCGTAAGAAAAGACAAGACCGGGGTTCAAAGGGACTTGAAAAAAGCCTTCGAATATTTCCCGATCTTACGTGAAAGACAAAAACAGCAGGCAAGTAAATTGAGCGGGGGAGAGCAGCAGATGCTTGCTTTTGGAAGAGCTTTACTTTCTAATCCCAAACTTTTCCTCTTTGATGAGCCATCCCTGGGAATTGCTCCTATTTTAGTCAAAGAAATAGGCGAGCATATCAGGCGGCTCGCAGACGAAGGATATACAATAATCCTGGTAGAACAAAATGCGACACTGGCTCTTGAATTAGCCAAGAGGGTGTATGTACTGGAGACAGGGAGTGTTGCTTTACACGGGGATGCCAAACAGTTAAAAAATAATGAATATATTAAGAGGGTTTATTTGGGAATTTAAGGGCGTTAAGATACTTAGTATCCAGTAAGGATAGAGGAAATAGGGTTAGAATGATTTCTTTTCAACATTGCGTTTCATATTTAGTGCGGTTTTCTCAAAGATTGCTATGCAATCAGATTGCATAGCAATGGGTTTCGATGTAAAAAATAAAGCTTACGGTGAACAAAGCGCCAAAAGCCCCGTTACTTACAGTTTGCTGTTGGTCATGAGAAACGGGGATTAAACAGCCTGAAGCCACCTGGAGAAATTATCCGAATTGAGAGCTATCATCGCTCTGTTAAACCGGTTCATCCCATACTGCCAGAAATCAAACTCAAGATCAGAGAAGTGGTTCTGTATATCTGCCCATAATACCCACAGTATATCAGCCATAGATTTATATAATTTCATCCTGGCAAACTTTTTTTCATCGAAATTACCGAAATAGGTCTCAATCATAAGAACATCTTCATCTTCTCCAAGTTCCAGTTCGACTGAAAAATCACCAAGCTCGAAGCAAGTATCGTTTATGCCCGATAGCTCCCAGTCGATTATCCTCATCCTATCGCCCTGGTCGATAAAGTTCTCGGCAAGAAGGTCATTATGACAAGCAGCAAGCTCAGGCATTGTGTTTAAAAACTTGTCCCTCACCCTATTGACAAACACCACAGCCTCCCCAAAATTCTCCGGAACCTTAATATTATGTTTCTTGATGAGCTCAAAATATTCATCAAACTTATCAAACATGATAAATTTTGAAGTAAATTTCGCCCTCATGTTAACTCTTTTTATTGCCCTTATTGCTTTTACAATCCGTTCTTTATCTTTAAAAGAAGGAACAGACATTACTTTACCATTAATAAATTCTGCTATTACAACATAATCGGGCTTAAAATATTTAAAGATATGTGCGCCAACTCCAACATCTGAAGCTGAAAGCATGTTGTGAAGCTCTACTTCCCTGTCAATGAAAAGATCTGTTCCCTCTCCCGGTATCCTCACTATGTAGCTCTTTTCTTCAACGGTTACCTTAAAATTCTTATTTGTGATACCTTCAGTGAGTTCTTCAATATCTACTTCTTTCCCTTTCCATTCATCAACCATTTTTATAACATCATGTATATCTTTCATGATTTTCTTCTTAAATTTTAAGTGCTTATCACCACATTTAATAATTTTTATTAATTTTGTCAATAATTATATTGATAATTATTTTTCTAATAATGACAATATGGTCAGATCGGTGATCCGGTGAGGCGTGCCCGCATTACGCGTATGGAAATTTTCCGTTCGTCTGATTTGTGAATACTGATTATTTTTATATTGTACTGATCGAAACGTGAGTATTTCATGCCGGGACGCAGTTCTTTGAAGGATTGAATGGGGTACAGGCCGAACAATAATAGAACCAATGAGCGGAGGATGCGCAGATGAAGACCCTGGAAAACAAAGTCGCCATCGTTACGGGTTCATCAAAAGGGATCGGCAGAGCAATAGCGACTGCTTTTGCAAAAGAACGCTGCAAGGTGGTTATCAACTATCTCCACTCCAAAGAGAATGCGATGGAAGTTTCAGAACAGATCGAAAGAACCTACCCGGGCGGAAGTATCGTTGTTCAGGCTGACGTATCTGTGGAAGATGAAGTGGAAAGGCTGGTCCGTGAAACCATAGCCGCGTTTGGAAAGCTGCACATACTGGTGAACAATGTAGGCATCCATCACAGTTGCGCCTTCCTCGATATGACTATGAACGAATGGGAGCACACCATCCGCAACGATCTCACGAGCGTCTTTTTGTGCTCCCGCATCGCGCTCCCGCATATACTGAAAAACAAAGGGGGCAGAATCATCAACATCTCCTCTACATCCGGAATGACGGGCGGCACCTCGGGCGCTCACTACGCCGCAGCAAAGGGAGGCGTGCTTGCGCTAACAAAGGCTCTCAGCAACGAGTTTTCACAGTACGGGATAACGGTCAATGCAATCGTTCCGAGCAAAATAGAGACGGATATGTTGTGGGAGTCTCTTGATGAAAAGGGCAAAGAAAAACTGCTGGGGAAAATTCCTGTGGGCCGATTCGGCAAACCTGAAGAAATCGCAAGCCTCGCACTTTTCCTCGCTTCCGACGATGCCGGGTACATTACAGGCGAATCTATAGTCGCCTCTGGAGGGTACCGGTAATTTTGGCAGGGGGCAGGCCTTGACAGGGTACATTTAATTATATAAAATTCTCTTTTAAGAACCTAAGACCTTCTTTAGCAATATCATCAAGTGATGGAGCCAGTGGTCGCCATATCATTGTCTGAGCCCCTACTTCACCCATATCAAAGCTTTCAATAACACCGTATCCTTCATAGTTAATTTCATTCAACGCATCAATCACCTCTCTCCAAGGTATATGGCCACTTCCTGGAATACCTCGGTCATTGCAACAAGTATGAATGTGAACAAGATGTTTTGCTGATGATCGAATAGCATCACTCAATTTCTTTTCTTCAATATTCATGTGGAATGTGTCTAGCATCATTTTAATGGAGGGGCTATCAACCTTCTCGCACATCTCATATGCTTGCTCAGCGATATTAATCATATCAGTTTCAAATCTGTTCAAAGGTTCTATTGCTATAATTATTCCTTTCTTGGCCGCATAATCTCCAATTTGCTTCAATGATTCTATCGCACGCTCCCTTTCTGCTTTTCTTTTTTCCTGTGATAAGTGTCGTTTTTTACCAAGTTCAGAATAAAGCGGCCCTCCTATCAACTTTGCCCCAACACTTTTAGACCAATCTACGAAATTTTTCATAAATTCGATGCCACTCTTTCGTATGGCAGGGTCCTCATGAGATATATCTGTGGCTCCGGAAAAAGAAGCGCACAAACATACCTCCAGACCGTATTTATCAAGCTCATCTCGGATGCTATACGGTTTCAAGTTTTTGTATTCGTCGACAGGAGTTAGCTCTATAACATCAAATCCAAAGCTCGCGACTTTTTCAAATAGATACATGTGCTTTGATGTAAATGGAAGACACCAAACCAATGTATTGACACCATATTTCATCTTCATTTTTTACTACCCCCTGTAAGTAGTTACTAAAGTAAAGTTTTTAAGAATTCTGAATTGATAGATTATCAACAAGATTGATAGCAATAGTTAATCCCACCAAAGAGCTCCTCTTGGCTTCATGGTCATTACATCTCTAAGAAATTTCACCGCCTTCTCTAGGCCTTCTTCACTACTCATGAGAGAGTCTTCATGCTCAATACTCAACACATGATCATAATCAATCAACCTTAGGGTACTTACGAAATCCTTCCAAAATGGGATAATCTTTTCTTCCCATTGCCATTTCAAAGCTTCAGTATAGTAGTCAGGCCATGCCTATGTTATCCAGTTTGGATGCTTATCCTGATCTGATGATCCAGGACATCCAGCGAATGTAACAACTCTTTCAACTCCAATCTTTCCAGCAACATTACAACATCACGAAAATCCTTATGGCGCTGAGTAGAAAATTTTGGATCCGGATGAAGCATATTTGCATGGCAATATAGAGCGCTAATAAAGAGCCCATGTTTCTTAACTAGTGCAGCCAGTTGTTTACACTTACTATCATCTTTTATCAATTCTCCGGCATAAAAATGCTTTTTTGGGGTAAACCCCCCAGTACCAATTTCAACAGCATCACAACCGTATGCTCGGATTGTTTCTAGTGTTTCTTCTAAATTCTTTTCAAAAAACATTATATTTAAAGCTCCTGATTTTATTAGCTTCACACTCCAATAATTTATTTTTCTTATCCATTTACCTTTTATTTCTAGAAAAGAAAAAGAAAACTCACTGATACATTCCTTTTAATAATCAAAATCCGAGCGAAGCTATATATTTTCTGTTCTTTAAAATGCTACCAAATTGATCATTCCTGGCGTCTTCAGATTCTTCTTCGCATATTATCCACCCATTGAAATCTATTTCTTGTAAGAGCAATAATACATCATTAAAATTACATATACCTTTACCCATCAGTTTCCACTTTCCATTGTTACTAACATCTTTGAAATGCAAATGCGTTATGCGAGATTTGTGCTTTCTTAAGAGATAGAGAAGATCAACACCACCCCTTACAATATGGCCAGTATCGGGATTCCATCCAACGAGAGATTCGTCTGTCATTTTCATGAGTTTATCATATTCCTCTTCTGTCTCAATAATCGATCCCGCATGGGAATGGGCATGCACATCTACAGGAACATCTTTTTTTAACGCTATTTCTGCAACTTTGTTGTAAATAGTACACATGGTTTCAAATTTATTTTCAATATTATCTCTTGCTTTGGTACTACCCCCCGCCAGAACAAGCCTACATCCTTGAAAATGTGATACAAAATCTATACCCCTTATAGCTTCCGAGATTTCTTCATCTTTAAAACCGCTATCGGTAAATCCATGGAGAGGGACAAAACCTAATGCTGGAAACTCTAAACCATACTTTTTCAGAACTTCACCAAAACTTTCCGGTGAATTATAATATTTACCAATCATTGTATTTGTAATCTCAATTCCAGAATAACCAGCATCTGAGATTGCCTTGAGGATATCTTCTACGTTTCCTTTCCATTTATTACCTAACATTTCCCATGTATAAGTTTGACATCCGACATGTATAGTTACCATTAGCCACTCCTTTTATGTTTTTCATATTATTTCGTGTTTCTTTAAGAGCTCATCCACAAATTTTTTTGATTCCTCAAGTAAATCCCAAGCTTTCGGCCAGAAACAAAGATCGATTGTCCACCATTCTCCTCGATAGCCTGCTGCTAGTATGGCATCTATTACATCATCAAAGTTTATTACTCCCATACCAAAGGGGGCATGTGTGCTAGTCCATTCGTCATGCAATGTATTGTCAGAATCAATCAAGTGGACATACCCTATTTCTCCTTCAAGCAGTTTGGCAAACTCGACTTCACCACCATCCAATTTGTCCAATGGCTCCTCCTGTCGTGCTGCCACCACCGAACACATATGAGCGTGAGTTGTATCAAACATGATTTTGAAATTTTCATGATTGATATCCTTAACCATTTTAACCACTTCATGGGGCTTATTAAACATAAACCCTGGTTCGAACTCCCATAATACTAGTACCCCCTCTTTTTGAGCCTGTTCTGCACACTCGTGCCAGATCTCAACTATTCGTTTCCATGCATCTTCATAGGTTACTCCTGCTTGTAATGGCGGTTCATTTACAGTGTCGACTCGCAAACTGGGAATCTCACAATCAACGCAAAATTGTAGATTTCTCGTAAAAGTATCTTTGTATGATTTCCTCTCTTGAAAATCATTACTCGCAAGAGAAAAACCTTCGAACTCACCCCCATAATTTGAAATCTCAAGCCCGTGATCTTTAATCATTCTGAGTAAATTTTTTCGATCTGCCTTTGTGGGATAATCATCTGGATAACCATACGGTCGCGCACCTAATAACTCAATTCCCTGAAAATTATGTTGTTGTAGACGTTTTACAACCTTTTCAAGTGGTATTGGATTAGCCGAATAAACACCAAATGCAAATGCAGAACTACCAACAGAAACTTTACTTTTCATAATTTTCTTCCTCCACCCTTTACTGATTTCTCTTTTCGCTGGTATTTAATTTCATCCATTTCTTTTCTTTATCAGATATAATAACAGCATCCATAATTTCTGCTGATTTTAACCCATCATAAAAATCAGGGATGTCTTGTTCATTCCCAACTATACTGCATAAGAACTTCCATAATAAAACCACTGTTGTTTCGATTTACGATATACCAAGGCCTGGAATAAGCCACAACATGCCACCATATGGATGGCTTGAACCTGCTATGATTGTTGTAAAACCCTGTCTATCTCTGGGAGGTTGGGATGAATAAAACAGTAGTTCATTTAAAATGGTAAACGTCACCCAACAAACCCTCTTCTATCATTTTCTTTGCTTTCAATACTGCAGGTGCCATCCTATAATTAAATGCTATACAATCCTTGACATTCGCAGCTTTTTCTAATTTGTACATTCTCATCGCTTCATCATGAGTGAGAGCAAGCGGTTTCTCACATAAAAACGTGTTTCCGATTTTCTGCTGCAGCTATGGCAATAGGCATGTGTATATTATTGGGTGTACAAATATTCACCACATCTACTTCCTTATTTCTAACGACTTCTTCCCATTGTCCAGTCCATTTTTCGCAACCTAAACACTTTGCACCAAATTGTGCAAGCTTATCAGTTTCATCAGAAATAAACTTCTTTTTAATACTAAAATTACTATTGAAGATTAGAGGAATTATTGAATACGCGGTACTATGCACCAGTGCCAGCAAGGCCTATATTCAGAACACAGCCCTTCTTTATAGTACCTCTCATGTCAACCCTCTCTTATCGTAACATTATCTATTTATAGATATCTCTCGATCCACTCAATAGTTAATTCCTGTACCTGCTTACTTCTACTGCCTAACCAGAAACAATGAGGCGAATCAGATATGATCTGTAAATCCTTTTCTCCATTAATATTTTTATATAACGCTTCTGAATGTTTTACCGGCACAGATGTGTCATCCTTACTATGAATTAAACGAATAGGTATGGCCTGAATACGATTAACCATATTAACAGGTTTGAAATGAAGCAGACTGATTGGAGAGCTCAGATATAGCTTTCGGGTGAATTCCGGGTAATTTCTAAACATCTCCTCCATCATGTTGACGTCCTCAAGCCCATAAGCGAGGACATCACTAATATTAACTAATTGTGTCTCCCCTTCGACAGCTTGATGTACCATATCCTCTTGAAGTTTTTCGAGAAACTCCTTCCAGGTAGACTGACCGCCCTTGTTAATCCATAGGTGCTCAAGCCACCACTCACCGTCTGCCACTGAAGCAAGCGCAACTATACACTTCACCCTTTGATCAATCGCTCCGGCCCAACACACAACACCGCCTCCAACGCTCATTCCAATCAGGCCAATCCTTTTTGGGTTAACCTTACTGAGCGACTGCAGATAAGAAATTGCTGACATAACATCTGTTATCCACTCTGAAAAGGGATGGATTCTTCCGGGTTTTCCACTCTTTCCACACCCCCGAAGATCAATACGTAGCGATATAATTCCTTTGTTTTTCAGTTTATCTGCTATGTCTATAAAACCGGTTAACTCGTCTCTAAAACTTCCATATCCATGTGCCAATACTATTGCTGGTAATTTTTCTCCTTCATTATTTTTATCTGGCAAAGCAAGCGTGCCAAACACTTGCTCTCCTTCACTATGAAATACAACTTCCTTTTCAGATTTTCCTATATACATAATCTACTCCTATGACGATACTGCATGGTTCGTTTTAAAATTGCCAGTTCCTACCAAAAGTGCAAATTTTAATTTATTTTAAATAATATTCGTTTCATTGTCGAGTGTTTTTAAATATTTTTTTGAATTTTTTATAATTTTCATTTTTTTCTTAATGTAATCTTAATCGCAGACTATTTGATCATATTTAGGAATAAAACGGTGAGTATGCTGAGTTTTAAAATCACTCAATGCTTGTAGCTTACTCTCAGTTAAAATAAATTAGTCTATAGCTTCTTTAATCTTTGATTTATTAAATCCGGATCAAGTCCAAATTATTCAAGGCAACTGATTTTATATCAGAACTTACATTGCACATACCACCCAAGCATAAATATCTTATCCGGTATTATAGGCTGTATTCCAGCAGTTCGAAAGGGAAGGCGAATAAAGATGGAAGTCTTGCAAGATTTACTTACAGACCCGAAACCTCTGGAGGCGTATAGCCTGTTGGGTCTCCCGATGAATATCCAGCAAACAGTCTCAAGCAGAGAAGGGCACGGCATATCCAAAAGGTGTATGAGGTCGATCCCAAGTTTTGGTGAATGCAAAAACTACACAGTGTCTGTCCAAAATGTTCTCATAAAATGAGAATTGTAGCCGTCATAACCGACCCTGGTGGATGAAGGCACTAAAATAGTACATCCATCCCCTTTGAAGTGAGCAAAATACTCGGGTACCTGAAAAGGAACAATGCCCCGCCCTTTGAGAAGGTAGTAACAAAAGGCTCTTGATCTCCATTCCCTTACTCATCAAAATTTCCTATCAATCAGTGTTTATGCGGCCCGCTCGCCGCTATCTTGTCAATGATACGCCTATAGACTCAGGTTCGTCTTTCTGTAAGACTCCATGATGCTTACAGAGGCATATTTCTTATCACTGTTTTGTTTCGGGATCCTTTGGAAGCACGATATGGAACGTTGTACCTTCCTCTTCTGAACTTTCAAAGCTGACAGTGCCGCCAAGATATTTTTCCCCGAAAAGCTTCATGCTGTAGGTCCCTATTCCCCATCCACTACCCTTTGTCGAAAAGGACCTCTGAAATATCTGCTTCTGCACCTCTATACTCATCTTTGATGGGTTGTTCACAGAGAAATCCACGAACCCATTCTCTTCCTTAGAAAAAGAGATACGGTTTTTCCTTGTGAAGTCTCTTCAAGGGCGTTTTTAACCATATTTACGATAACCCGGTGGAGCAGGACTGGGGCGGCGGACAAGACGGTATCCCGGGACTTCTCGGAAACGTTTATGAGAATACCTTTGGTAACTTCATGCGTGGAATACTCCCGGGCGATTTGCTTGAGAAATTCCAGAGAATGAACTTCGGAATTGGACACACTCTTTAACAGCCTGAATACCATCATGCGTATCCAATATCGCATTTACCGCACCGCAGTATCGACAGGACTCGGTGGTCCCGCACCCATTCGGAGCTTCATATGCGTGAATACAGTTCAGAATCTCTCCGGGAGGCTTGCCCTTTATGCTCTCAATGTCAGAACTTCCACAAAATTCTAGCATCGATCTGTTCGCGGCAATTGTCTGCCTCTGTTTATTCAGGATCAGCAGCATCGATGGGATAGCATTCAATATGATTTTAAGATATCCCCAGACCATCCAAAAGCGAGCCTGATCCTCGAGAGTTTGTTACTTGCCCTCTCTGCCGGGGCATGGCACGTATCAGCGTTTTCCATCTCCTTTTACCTCCACTAGCTTATATATTGGAGCAGGCTGACAGGCTGCCAAAAAGCACCACTGAATTGTCAGTCCTCGTTCAGCCTGTTGTTGTACCGATAAAACAGCTAAGCTGAATACGTCTACCTAGACTTCCTGTTCTAACCAGGCCCTTGCAGATATGCTTCCTCTAAATATTTCTGTCTCAAAATCGGCGGGCTTAGCATATACCTCCCTATCATCAAAGCCGATCTCAAATCTATCAGCCGGTGTAAACTCTAAAAAGCCGGTAAATCGGCCCATTATTATGATCTCTGAATTTGCCACGTTATACTCATATCCTGCATCAACGCTGATCGAAGTCCATAAGATCCCATTCCAGAGGATCCGATTACCGTTATCGCAGTATTTCATTTCAACAGGCACACCATGTAAAAGTTTATTGAACTTCGCTACCTCTTCTTGAAAGACGGCTCGATTAAGAACCCTCCCGAACAGGACAAACCCTGGATATATCTATTACATCTCATTGAATTCGATACTAACACGATTCAAAGCATCATTATGTAAGGTTCGTTTCCATCACAGCCCGGATCCTCCTGCACTAAAAAAGCAGGTATATATAACTTGCCTCATTTCATGGATCTGCCAATTTTGTTTCTTAATTGAGTGTGTGTACGTTTCTACTGCAGCATTCCTGCAGAGCCAATTCTGCGATCAAGAAAACGCTTTGGTGACAGGGAGTCCCGGATCTCACGTTTCCGGGATTCCAAATTGCAATGCGGGAGGTGGGGGGACGTATGCCGCAGGATCGTGGATCTGGGTCTTATCATCCTGGCGGCGAATGGGAGCTTCTGCGGGAAATCCCATATGCAGAAAGATTCTATCCTGGACGTCTGCGATCTTTAACAGGCCGCTGAACGTCCCTCCAGCACACAGCCTGGTGGAATAAAAACACGGAATATCCGCTTCCATGCGGAAAGCATATTGATGGTGCATTAGATTCCCGATCGAACGTTCGAATTGTACAGCAGGTCCACTGTCTGATGACATCTCTTTCGGACCGTTGTCCGGCATCGCCTATGTATCTCCTCTATCCCGAATAACTACTGACTATACCGCAAATATGAAGCAAACTCCCAAGGAAGTGTGAATCTCCAGATTGGGGTACCGTCTGCCAAAAATGCCGTATAATAGCCAATTGTTTTATATGCCCTCGTATTTTACATTTTATATTCTATTAGCTCAAGTGGTTTTAATGACAGGCTGCTCTCAACGCTGATAAGAAACAATGAACACATCTCTAAAGGGAGAAGGAGACATGGTTCCGGTTTCGTGGGCCGCACGTACGTTTGTTTTCCGGAACCTGTTGCAGGGCGGGTTACTGAATACTCCGGCCCTCTTATTCTTGCATCAGAGTCAAAAAGGGCGGGCCCGGCGGCCGTTACGCTTCATCCTTTCACCCGATAAGCTCTGCAAACCAGCGCACCTCAACATCGCTGTCAGTACGTATTTTACTTAAAAAACTGGCGCAAAGCAGCGAGTCGGCAGCTATCATTTCGGCGCCTTGCTCCCTGGCCTCGCTCAGCCGCTTTCGGGCCAGCTTCTCCGCCAGGTGAGGATAGGTAAGCCAGAGGGCGTCATCCGCTCCGCAGCTTTTACTGAGAGACCGCGTCCACACAGAAAATATCCTCTCCATGCCCAATCTATCGATTAACCTTCGGGGAGCTTCGTAAACTTCGCCAGTACCCATGGTAGTTTCCGGTCCCCTGAAACCCGGCTGTATGGCGGGGTCACGGGCCATATCATCCGCAAGCAGGCAGGCGCTCCTGGAATCGTGGTAAATGACCTTTTTCCCCTTTAAACCCTTTTGTCTGCCATCGTGCTTATCCAGGCGGCGTGTAATCTCCTCAGAAATCGATGTGACAACAATACCTTCGGGAAGCCGCTTCTCCAGGATCGGGTACACATATTTCAGTGCCCAAAGGGTCTGGGGGCCGTCGGCGATAACCCGGCCGGCGCCGGACAAACTTATCCTTTCACACACACGCCGGGCCAGCTCTTCGGCGCGTTCTATCGCGCCAAGACAGTATTCTACCGCACCGCTTCCCATCATGACAACTTCGGTCCTGCATCCGTGTTTTTCAAGAACTGATACCGCAGGCTTCAAAAGGGAAGGATCGCCGAGCTCTGCCGCCTCGGACGCGAGCAGTAAAGTTTCGGCTTTGATGTCCCCGGGTTTCGGAAGCGGTCGCTCCAGTACACTGAGAACCGTTTTAGGGGCCAGTCCTTTCGCGAATACCTCGGCCCGCGCAGATACTATGTAGGAGCTCACCGGATAGTGGTTGACGCACCACGCTTCACTGATGCTGTCCAGAGTCGATTGATAGAGGAGCTCAACGGCACGCAGCGACAGATCCGTCATACCATGTATATACCGCCAGAGCAGCATCCCCCGTGCTCTCGTGGAGTAACTCTCGATATGCGTCACATTCGCCACTTCCGCCGCCGGCTTGCACATGGGACAGAAACGGCAACCGTACAGGACCTCTTCAAAGTCTTTCAACTGTTTTACCGCCATGATTCTCCCCTTTCAGTTCGGTGGTCCGAAGCCCATCTTTCCGGGATTGAGGATGTTCCGAGGATCAAGGCTTGCCTTCAACTCCTCGAGCACTTTGAACGCCGGGCCATACTGTTCCCGCATCAGGCGTGCCAGCTTCAGGCCGACGCCGTGATGCTCGTTCAGCACGCCGCCGCAGGCTATGGAAGTCCGGACAGCCACATTCCAGATCTCGTTGTGCAGGGCAAGAGCTTCATTCGCCCCCTCCGGCGGATTCTGTACAATGAAACGATCGTAGAGCATGACCCCCCACGGGTACCAGTGCGACATATGGGCAAAGTACTCCAGGTTCCATTCGGCGTACCGCTCCTCGAGTGTCCTCTTCTTCGTCCAGTAGAGGTTTTCCATCTTGTCGAAGGTGCATAAAGTGTCCATGGTGCCGAACATCCATGGAAAATCGAGAGCGTAGGGCGGGAAGTAAAAATTGTACCTGTGTTTCCACCACTCCCATGCACTCTGGTCACTCAGCACATGGCCGCCGAGCTCTTTACAGATATCCACTGCAAGACGCTCCTGCACATCGACGACCTCTTTTTTTCCGTCATAGCCCAGAACCATGTATGAGCCCTTGTCTATGGATATTCCGAGAATCTTCTTTATCCGTTTTATAGTTTCCCCTTCATCGTAAAGCCTGATGAGGCTCGGCTGCAGCCGATCGAGCATTATCCTTTTTCCCACCTCGAGGCCTTTTGAAAGGGTGTCGAAGAGGAAGGCCTTGAACCGCCGCTCCTCAGGCAGTTTCTCTATACGAAGGGTGGCCTCTGTTATGATGCCGTACGACCCCTCCGCCCCGACGAAGATCTGCAGTATGCCGGGACCTGCCGCATGGTTCGGGAGAGGGAGCGTTCGGATGATCTTTCCCTCCGGAAGGACGACCTCACATGAGAGAACAATATCTTCGATCTTGCCGTACTTTGTCGAAAGAACCCCCGAACCCCGGCAGGCAATATATCCGCCAAGGGTCGCGGAGTGCAGAGATGCGGGGATATGCGCCAGTGTGTACCCTCTTGAATTCAGTGCGCTCTCTAGCTCATAACCGTTTATGCCCGCCTGGGCCGTGATCGTCTGAGACTGCTCATTTATCTCGAGAATATGGTCCATCCTTTTCATGTCAAGGGTGATCCCTCCGTATACCGGCATGATGCCGCCCTGGCTGCCCGATCCTCCTCCCCAGGGGATGAGAGGTATCCGATACACGTTGGCTATCTTTACCACCCTGGAAACTTCTTCCGGAGTTCCTGGAAGAACGACAAAATCAGGCATCGGGGGCACGAGCCCCCGATCTATCCACAGACGGGGAACCCACATATAATCAACACCGTAGATGATACGGTCTGCCTCGTCCGTGAGGACATAGCCCGGTCCCACCGTATCTACCATCTCCGTTTCAATCATCTTCTGTTGCAGCGGATGAAGCATAAACACCACCTCCAATCTTTATCTACTCACCAAGGGAAACGGAAAATCCGGAAAGCTCATGATAAACTTCGGTGAGCATCGAAACCGCCCGTTTATACTGTACAAACAGCCTCTTATATAAACCCGACATCTTCTCATTGTGCTCGATAGTAACGGTATCGTCCCGAATAGCTTCCTGAGCCTCCTCCACCGATGAAAAAACATCCGTCCCTACACCTGCGATGAGCGCTGCTCCGATGGATGGGTCGGTCGCGCCCGGCCTGATACCGTCGAGTCCCAGAACATCGGCAACTATGGAGGGCCACAGAGTGCCGCGTGTCCCTCCTCCGATATAACGCACAGGCTCTCGAATCCTGATCCCCTTCTCCCGTATGAAGTTAATGCTGTCAAGCAGTGAAAACGCCGTACCCTCCATGACGGCCCTGATGAGGTGCCCCCTGACGTGATGGAGGCTCAGACCGATGAAATCTCCCCGCAGATGGGGGTCGTTGTACGGCGACCCTTCTCCCTGCAGATAGGGATGATAGATCAGACCGCCGGAGCCCGGCGAAACCGCGGAAGCCTCTTTTTCCATAGCACGAAACGCCTCAGCAGTTGGGCCCAGGTCTCGGCAGAAATGGTCCCTGAACCACCTCAGCGATGAGGCGAAGGATTTCGTGCCTGTACCCGGATACCACATCCCCGGGTTAATATAGTCGTAGGTTATGAGCTTCTCGTCGAAATAAGGCTTGTCTGAAAGAACGCATATTCTTCCGAAGGTGGCCAACTTTACTGTACAGTCTCCCGGCCTCTGTACCCCTGAGGCGATGAGCTCGAGCAGTGTGTCTGTGGTACCTGCAACTACCGGGGTTCCCGCCTTTAATCCCGACCACCTCTCTCCCTCCTCCGAAACCCGCCCCGCGACCTCAGTCGGATCCATTATTTCCGGAAGCTGCTCCTTCTCGATACCGACAAGCGACAGAAGCTGTTCGTCCCATCTATTCTCCAAAGCGTTGAAAAGCAGGGTTCCCTGTGCATCGATTCGATCGGTCGCGAGGTCTCCAGTCAGCCTGAACCGGACATAGTCTTTCGGAAAGATGACCTTCGATATCCTATTCCAGATGCAGGGTTCGTTCTCCTTCAGCCAGAGGAGCATGGCGGCGGTCCACATCACGGTAACCGCATTCATGCACCTCTTCAGGATGAGGGACCCTGCGGCGTCTCTGAGGCGCTCGGCCTGTTTGTGGCTTCTCGTGTCGGTAAGATGTATGGATTCCCTGAGTACGGTTCCCTCCCTGTCAAGAAGAACCGGCGAGTGTGTAACGCCCCCTATTCCCACTGCGTGTATCGTATCCGGTTTTATCTTCTCCTTCTTAAGAGCGGTCCTTACCGTTTCTGAGACTTTTCGTATCCAGTCTTCCGGGTCCTGTTCCGCCCATCCTGGATTGGGATACCGTGTCGGATATTCGGCAGCTATGATCGACGATCTTCCGGAGTCCGCATCAAGAACGGAAGTCTTGCAGCCTCCCGACCCTATGTCGATTCCCAGCAGATATCTGTTCATCTTTCCCACCAAACACACCTCTCGAACTATCCCGCATACAAGGCTCCTCCCATGCCTCACATACTGCCGGCATGATTATTTATGACCCGGGTCGCTACAAATGACTCCCTTTATCTCCCAGGCCGAGCAATGACTTTCTGCAGAGCAGCGGCTCAGTACATATCACAGCGGAGCTTCGGTTTGACCGGCGGGAATTCATCCGGCTTGTAGTTCTTTTTCAGATACTCAATGAGCCTCACCACGACATCCACTGCTGTTGAAACGATCGTTTCACCCTTCTGTGCCGTCGCCTTTCTAGGGTCTCCGGGAGCTCCCGTTTTCATCACATTCTCCTGTGGTATGAAGGTGATGGCCTCAATGGGGAAGGCGTTGATGAGGTCCGCGTGAACAGCCGGCCGAACGAAATCCTTGTCGATATAGGGCTTGAGACTGTAATCAGTTTCCGCCTTGGACATGTCGACGAGCTCGGGGTAGAGCGCGAGGCTCACCGACGTCTCGACCTCATCGGCATGCTTGAAGGGTGTTTCACACACCTTTTTGATCGTCTCACAGGCGAGCTCCCACCACGTTGCAACCGCCATGAAACAGTCGACGTCGAGAGCGATCTCCTGCAAAGCCGTGTGCAGGGTCCACCACTGTCCGTGCGCCTGCATGATGACGATCTTTTTGAAACCCGAATTTACAATCCCTTTCACCACATCACGAACAAATTCGATCTGTGTGGTTGCCCTTATCGGTATTGTACCCACGAAACCGTAATGAAAATAGGGATGGCTGCCGTAAGGCATGGGCGGTGTCACAATAGCCCCGGTCTTTGCCGATACCAGCTTCGCGAGTTCATAGGCGTTATATGCATCGACTCCGCATGGACAGTGGAATCCGTGCTGTTCCGTCGCCCCGATCGGAAGTATTGCGATCCCGATCTCGTCTGCGGCCTTTTTTACCTCGGGCCACGTTATCTCCTGCCAGATAACCGGTTTTCCCATAGATAGTTCCTCCATTTACATGGTTTTAAAATCAACGACCAGGTCCCTGATCACAGTACCGTTTTCCACCGGCTCGATAGTGACCTCGGAATCTATTTCAAGAGGTGTTGTGCAACCCTTCACCACCTTGCCGTTCATCTTCACGATACAGGTTGTGCACATCCCCTTATAGCACTTATACGTTCTAAAAGCCAGGGTCCCGTCGTAATCTCTATGAATGATGTTCAGAAGTTCATGTATCGTCACCTTCCGCTGTACGGAAATATTGTAATCCTGATAATAGGGCTCTTTGTCCTTACCAGGGTCAAACCTGTAGATCTTTGCCTTGATCATGATTCAGACCTCCTATTGTCGGCTTCCTGTTTTTATTGGATGAGAGCATTTCACTCATCATCCGGTTTCAGACGCGTGTAGATGACATCACGCTTAGAGTACTCAGCCTTCCCGCTTTTCCGCACCACGATGCTGTGACAGCGCCAGTTTTTGTTGTCTGTCTCCGGAAAATCGACCCTGTTATGGTGCCCCCTCGATTCAGTCCTGAACAAAGCCGAACCGACTGTGATCTCCGCAGCATCGATGGCAAGCATAAATTCGATAGCCTCCCTGAGCTCGAGGTTGTACCGTCCGACGTCGGAAACTGAAATCTTTGCGATCTCGTCCCGAATCCCCCGTATATTTCCAAGCCCCTTCGAAAGCCCCTTCCCGTCCCGGAAAGGCGCAACAAACTCATCCATGGTCTTCAATATCTCCTCCTTGAGGAAAATAGGCCTGATCTTTTTCTTCTTCTTGGTCATGAACCCTTTTATAATATCCACCACCGAATTCAGATCCTTCTTGTCGATGGGGATCAAATCACACTTCTTTGTATCGTCCGCTGCACATCCCCCAACCTGCGCCCCCATGGTCTGAGTGTCGCAGAGTGCACTGCCGGCAAGCCGGTTCGCTCCCTGGAAGTTGCCTTCCGCCTCGCCACATGCATACAGACCTCCTAGGCTCGATTCGCCCCGCTCATTGATGTATACTCCTCCGCACTGGTAGTGGGAAGCCGGTGCAACCTCAAGAGGCTCCTTGACCAGATCTATACCCGCCGCATCGATGATGAAGTGGTAGTGTTTTGGGGTCATGGTATTGAACACATCCCGCACCGCCTTCTCACCCTTGGGCGATTTGGTGGTATCGAAGTAAACTCCACCGTGCTCAGTTCCCCTGCCTTCCTTTATAACTGTGAAGATCGTCTTGATTGCCTCGTCTCGGATAGGGAGGGGTTTATCGATGATCGGGTTTCCGACCCTGTCGGTGATCTCACCGTCTGCGAACTCCTCGATCATCAGCTCGTAGAGGACGACGCATCCTCTTACACTGGGCGGCCAGATCACATCTGTACCGTAGTACTGATTGAACTCGAGGTCCACGAGCTCGGCACCTGCCCTGTAGGCCATCGCCACACCGTCACCGGTAAGGGTCGGCGGGTTGTCGCTGAAACCCCAGAGCGATGTATAACCGCCTGTAGCGATTACCGTTGACTTCGCGTTTACGGCCACCAGGTCACCGCTGAGCATGTCCATTCCAAGTATGCCTACGACAGCTCCCTCGTTTTTAAAAAGATGGAAGGCGAAGAAATCCTTGAACACCTTGATGTTGTCATGCCGTGAAACCTCCCTGGCCAGTATGGTGGACATATGCTGGCCGTTTTCGAACATGAAGCACGACCGTGGATAGGTCTGCCCCGGCATGGGCGTCTGATAGAAACGTCCGTCATCGTACTTTTTGAACTGTACGCCGTAGCGCTCCATGTCGAGGATTCGATCACAGGCTGTGTTCGCAACGATCTCGGCGATGTTCTGATCGCCGATGAACCGCCCGGCTCGAACCATGTCTTCAAAGAACTGATCGGGTGAGTCCCGCTCATCCCTGCCGCGAGCACCAAACGGTGCCTGTATGCTCCATAGAGCTGTGGGAGTAGCCCCTGAGCGGCCCGGCCGACCCTTGTCGACCATGATACAGTTCATTCCGCGTTCGGCAGCCTCGATCGCGGCCCTGCATGCCGCGCCGCCTCCGCCGATCACGACGACATCGGTCGTAAAATTCTGGATGTCCATAATGGGTCCCCTTTCTGAAAGATTATTATTTGCAACCTGATTCCTATTTTAGACCAAAGACTCTGTTGTCATAGAGCAAAATACTGCTTGGGAGGTGCCGCTATACGGGCGCATGCCGGCATCTGTTACATCTTTTCATACGGCTCATCGCGAAGGATAGTGCCCTTTTTTCTGAAAGATCGTTTCAAAGAATCGAGCACCGGATCTCAGCCTAACAGAGCATTTCCAGATCGTGCATACGCTCGATGTCCGCGAGGAGACGGCTGTCGATCTCCGAGTTCGATATGACCCGGCGACACCGGCTTATAGACCCGATATTGAGCATTCCCGCTTTAAAAAACTTGCTGCTGTCGACGAGCAAATTAACCTCATCTGTTCTTCCGAACACCGCAGCGAGGATTTCAGCGAGCTCGGCATTGGACGTAGTGATGTTCCATTCGGACGATACACCTGCAGTACTGATGAACGCTGCATCGATGTTGACTCTCATCATAAACTCGATTACCCACTTTCCGGCAAGCATGTTGAAGTTCTGTCTGAGCTCGCCGCCTGTGGAAATGATCTTGCTGTCCGGATAACCGAGAGCCTCGAGCTGGATAGCAGGCGAGTTTGTGATGATGCCAAGGTCGAGATAACGTCTTTTCAAAAGCTCCCTGGCGAATATATAACAGGTCGTTGAAGAATCTATGAAGATGGTACTGTGATCGCGTACAACCGACAGCGCCTTCTCTGCGATTTCCATTTTTGCTTCGTACTGCTGGTTCAGCCTCTTTTCGAATACCGTCTCGAAGTACTGCCCCTTTTCTTTCTTAAGCTTTACACCGCCATGTATCTTTTCCACGAGGCCCCTCTCCACGAGGAGGGTGATATCTCGCTGCACTGTTATTCTGGATACCCCAAGTGACCGGGCCAGATCATCGACGGCGTAAACACCCCTCTGCTGGAGCTCGTCCAGGATCTGGTTTCTTCTTTCTTCAGGGATCATGATATTATATTGTCTATTGTTGTAATTATTAGAATATTAATTGAACAAATCTGCTATTATTTTGAACATTTTATCACATCCGACAGAGATATGTCAAGCATTTAGTTTACTGCTTTAGTTTACTGCTTTATTTTACTACTCCTGTGCCTGATAGCTCTGCGCAATCTCACTATCATTGTTTCTAAAAATACAGTATATTACTACACGACACGTGACGATAGGTGACGATACGTGGAAAAAACCGGGATTGGCAAACACGGATTACGAATTATTGTTATAAGTAACAGGATACAGGGGAGTTTCGATGAGCATTGCAGACCGGGATTATATGCAAAGCGACTTCGATGGGAAGCAGAGAGCCGTAAGGCCTTCCTTCTACAAGAGGTTTTTATTCTCTATCTGGCTGTTGTTTCGAACTGTTTTCAAAAAGCGGTAGCGCGCCTGTTCTATTCAGGGCTATAGGCGACCCGTAATCGGGCCATTCGGGACACAACAGCAAGAACATTAATCACGTATGGTGTCCTATCGTCACCTCCTTTTTTTTGCCCGGACCAAATATTATAACCGAGTTCAGCCTGTAATTCGTTTGAAATTTATTTAACCTATAACTAAAACATATTACCTTTGTGTAGTACTTGGTCAACCTTATAAAGATCTATAAAACAACACATCGGTAGGATCTAAACCCGAATCGTTGTTCCTATACAGGTAATCTAAAAGAGATCAGAATAAGAAATCAATACAAGGGAGGAGGCTCTAGTCCTTCTCTTCATATTAAAAGAGGTGGAAAATGCCATTAGTACCAATGAGACAGCTCTTGGACGAAGCTTCCAAGGGAAACTATGCGCTGGGCGCATTCAATGTGAACAACATGGAGCAGATACAGGCCATCATGATGGCGGCGAGGTCTACCCAATCGCCTGTTATCATTCAGGCCAGCCGCGGAGCATTGAAGTACTCCAATATGGTCTACCTGAGGCACCTCATGCTCGCTGCAGCTGAGGAAAACCCGAATATACCCCTCGCCATGCATCTGGACCATGGTAACAGCCTGGAATCCTGTAAAACGGCCATCAGCCTGGGATTTACGTCGGTGATGATCGACGGATCTCTCAAAGAGGACGGCAAGACACCGACTAACTACGAGGAGAACGTCGAGGTCACAAAGAAAGTGGTCGAATACGCCCACAAGCTGGGTGTCACCGTAGAGGGCGAGCTGGGAACGCTAGGCGGCATCGAAGACGGCGTGGGATCGGGCAAGGTCGTGCTGACTGACCCCGACCAAGCGATAGAGTTCATTCATGAAACCAAAGTCGACGCCCTGGCCGTGGCTATCGGGACCTCACACGGGGCCTATAAATTCAAACAAACCCCTAAGCTGGCGCTTGATGTGGTTCGCGCGATCCACGAACGAACACCGGAGACGGCTTTGGTAATGCACGGCTCCTCCAGCGTTCCCCAGGAACTGGTCGCTATCGTAAACAAGTATGGCGGCCAGATGAAGAAGGCCATGGGCGTACCCATGGAAGCGATCCAGTCTGTAATACCCCACGGCGTTCGCAAAGTCAACATTGACACGGACGGACGTATCGCAGTCACCGGGGCCATCCGGAAGGTGTTTGTCGAGCATCCAGGGGCGATCGACCCCCGTGACTACCTGGGACCGGCTCGAGAAGCCCTGGCCGAGCTCGTTTCGGGAAAGATGAAGGATCTCGGCACCGCAGGCCATGCAAAGGACTTCGCTCCTATTACACTCGAAGACATGAGCAAGACGTACGACAAGATGTGAGTAACATCGGCCGGATAAGTATTTCAGTGCAGGAGATACTGAACCCGTTTCCGCAGGATCGGTCCAAACGCATAAAGAGGGAAGCAAGCGTGCAAACCGATCCACAGGACGGCGCAGTACCGAAATATCAGGGTGAGATCAGAACTGGAATGTTCAGGAAGAGGCGCTCACAAGTAACATCACGGCAGCAATCACTCTCTATCATTTGAAATATTAAATCGAACACCGAGCCTGAAATGGTCTGCTGTACCGCTGATCTGATTCAGTATTACAATGAAAAAGAGAAGTGGGTTAGGCCGAATACAGATCCTTCCTATTAATGTGGGTAACTATTGAAATCAGCCGATCCGGTAAGAAGGGAGGCCATTATAAACATCTGGTATAATTCAACCCCCATTTCTATGTTAGAAATGGGGGGGCAGGGCCTCTGGAAATACATTAAATCCGCACCGAATATTTTAAATTTACTTGAAAGAGCAAACTCACCGGGTCATACAATAAACCGGTCAGCCTTTCCCCGCCAGCCAGCTGATCGCCTGCTGCCAGAAATTTTTATAATATTTCCAGGGTTGAAAATGTGCAGCCCAGTGCGGGGAGCAGTCACTTGCAAAAGCCATTGCTCTTCCCGATCCATACTCCCAGACAACGATCAACGGATACTCGTTCTCCCCGTCTCCGATTGTTGCCAGAATTTCCGCATTTTCCTTGGGTAGTATTTTATTGAATCCCTCAAAACCAGGGCACTCATTCCAGGGAATTCCCTTCAGAACCGGGTGGCCGGCATTCTTTATGGTAACCTTTGCACCTTCGGGGGTCTCAACCCTGTCGTCCAGTCCCTGCAGACAGTTCACGGGTAAAGCCTGTTCGACAGGTGTATTATAATAACCGCCATGGCCGAACCTGCCGCTGAAGGATGTCCAGCCACCAACCATTATCAGCCCGCCGCCGTTTTTTGTATAGTCTCGTATTGCTTTCAGCCGGTTCTCTGCAGGCTGTTTCGTTCCGGGTATCCAAAACGGATACAGGCTCAGTATTTCACACTCGCAGTCACTGATGATGATTGCATCGTATTCCGATAGCCCCTTTACAGTTCTCGGGAAATCGGCGAGGGCCCTTTCGTTGGTCATGTGAACGACTTCGAAGCCGCCTTCTTCGAGCGCATCGATGAGCGGCTGACCCCATACATGTGTGGAAAACCCCTTTACTTCGACATTGAAGGGCGACGCAATATATACGGGCCCGAGTACTGACGCCGCATCGCCGGCATATAACACTTTCATCTGTAAACCTCCCAGCTTCTAAAAATAGTTTCACAATTCAAGAAACGGTACAGTTAATAATATAATGCAGTTAATAAAATAAAAATGATTATTTAGGACAAACAAACAAAACAGGACCGCAGAAAAAATGCGAAAGCCAGTACAACTGAAGCTGCTTTATCATGGTCTTCTCTTGCTTCTTCGCCCGGCTTTTCTAAAATCAAAAAGATGCCGCATGGATGTGCTATCGCAGCCTGTTTGTTATTGTCCTCCCGTCTGAACATGTTATTATTTGTTGTGTCAGTGAGAATTTCCCATAGACGCTGCGGAAGTAAAGAGGGAAAAAGAGACGGCAGCATGCCTCGCCTATCATGATTGCTGCGATTTCTCTTTCAGGGGGACAGAGATGGCGCGAATGCAGAAAATTTGTAAGGTTTCAGAGCTCGAAGAGGGAAAGGGACGAGAAAAAATCGTCAACGGGCGGCCGCTGGCGCTCTTCTTGTATGAGGGCAAGGTGTACGCCCTTGACGACCGCTGTCCCCACAGGGAAGGGCAGCTCTCAGACGGCCATGTAAGAAAGGGCGAGGCGATCTGTCCTCTGCACGGGTGGAACTTTGACCTCGAGACCGGGGTCTCTCCGTATAATATCAACGATGCGGTTGCCACTTACCCTGTTGAGGTAAAGGAGGCTACCGTATATATTGACGCCGGGAAGGTTCCGCCGCTGCCTGGGTCGAGCTTTTCAGGATATCAGGGAAGATGGAAGCGCTGGGAACAGGACGGCCGGGGGCATCATGAGGTGCGGGACATGGCGAGAGGAAGAAAGCCGCCGATAGAGGCGATGGGCTCCCTCGAGAGTAATATATCTCCTGTTTTAAGCTTCGATCATTTTCATCTGAGAGCTGCACAGCTCGAGAGGATGCCCCGCTTAAAAAACGAGCCTGTATCGACAAAAACTGTCATCGCCGGAGGCGCCGGGAAGCCGCTCTCAATAGCCCTGCCTGCATACATTTCTCATATGTCGTTTGGAGCCCTGTCAAGGGAAGCCAAGATCGCACTCGCCAGAGGTTCGAAGATAGCGGGCACTCTCATCTGTTCAGGAGAGGGAGGCATGCATCCGGAGGAACGAAAAGAGGCTGATCTATACATCCTCGAGATGGCGAGCGGCTATTTTGGGTTTCACGAGAAAAACATCGCAAAAGCCGATGCGATAGAGATAAAGATGGGGCAGTCTGCAAAGCCCGGTCTCGGCGGAGAACTGCCCGCAGCAAAGGTAACGGATGAGATCGCAGAGGTTCGCGGCCTCAGGCCCGGAGAACCTGCGATCTCCCCGTCCCGGTTTCCGGATATCTGCACCCTCGAGGAGATGTCGGAACGCATATCCCGCCTGCGGAAAGACTGGCCTGCGATACCGATTGGTATCAAGCTTGCCGCCAACAACGTACAGGGCGATGTTACGGCTGCACTGAGCCTCGAACCCGATTTCATAACCATCGACGGGTTCGGCGGAGGAACCGGCGCTTCACCCGTGCATGTCCGGGACCATTTCGGCATGCCTCTCGTGCAGGCGCTGGCAGCAGCGCATCCTCTTATCGAAGAGTATAATGCCGGCAACCCCAAACGTCCCGTAAGCCTTGTTGCAACCGGCGGAGTGCGGCTTCCCGCGGACGTTATAAAATGTATTGCGCTTGGCGCAGACGCGTGTGCCCTTGCAACCGCATCTCTCTTTGCTCTCGGATGTGAGCACTACCGTGCATGTGAATCCGATAGCTGCCCGGTCGGAATCACCACACACAAGTCTCACCTGCGTGAAAGGATCGATATTGAAAAGGGTGCAAAGCGTGTGGCGAATTTTTATAAAGGCATGGGGTCAGTTATCGAGGACTATCTGCGTGCCATGGGGTACGGATCTACAGGCGAGGTGGGCAAGCAGGACCTCATTCCCCTCAGCGAAGCGGCTCAAAAGGTCCTTGACGGGCCCTGATCTGAGATTATTTTACTAAAACGTCATAATTAGTTCTTAGTGAATGATTAGTATGTTCAACAAGAAAAGACATTGATGAATAAGTTTGTTTCATGTAACTATTTCACTCTCAACTAATTATTGAGCTGGTGTATTAAGCAATGTTGGTGAATTGGTAACTATTCACCAGCGACTAATTACGGAAGAGGACCGTAATTAATATTTCTATTGCAGCGAATAAGATGTTCCTGTAGGATTGTGTTTTGTTTAAGTACGATACAGAGGGTTCATACAATAATATTTAAGGAGGCAGGGACTACTGATCTGATGGATTCTCAGACTCAGAAAACCGAAAAGACCATGTCGAAAACATTGGAAAACCTGAAAGAGGCGTTTGCCGGAGAGTCACAGGCAAACAGAAAGTATCTCGCCTTTGCAAAGAAGGCGGACGAGGAAGGGTATCCTCAGGCTGCGAGACTTTTCAGGGCCGCAGCAGCGGCCGAGACGGTCCACGCGCATGCACATCTTGCCGTGATGAACGGTATCAACAGCACAAAACAAAACCTCCAGGAGGCGATGCAGGGAGAGACAGAAGAGTTCAAAGAGATGTACCCTCAGATGATAGAAGAGGCAAAGGCCGAGGGCAATAAAGAAGCCGAGATAAGCTTCGATAATGCCAGCAGGGTCGAAGCGATTCATGCGGGGCTTTATAAAAAGATGCTCGATAACCTTGAAAAAAAGACCGACACTGTGTACTACGTCTGCCCTGTGTGCGGTAATACCGTAGAAAACGAAGCCCCTGACAGGTGCCCTATCTGCACGGCTCCCACGAGCAGGTTCATGAGGATCGAGTGATTTTACATCGTCATCGGTCTCAAGCCGGCCTTTTTCATGAAGAACAGGGAGTCATCTGAGCCGACACCGATACCGTCTTCTGTTCCGGAAAGAGGATTCCGCGGAGAGTGAAAAGCAGGATCAGATATCAAAACCCTCAAACGGTCAGCCCATGAAGGCCACTGCCCGTTTTTAGTGCGATTTTCTCAAAGATTGCTGCAATCAGATTGCTGCAATCAGATTGCATAGCAATGGGTTTTAATGATGACTTGGAAGCTGTAAAAAATAATGTTTACGGTGAGGAAAGCGCCAAAAGCCCCGTTACTTACAGTTTGCTGTTGGTCATGAGAAACGGGGATTGAACCCCCCAATTCCTGTGTGAGAAATGGGGGTTAGTCCTGCTGAACCGAACAGAAAAGATGGGCCCGTAGTATCAACGGGAATGGCCTCTTTTACAGCACACCATATTTTGTTCCTCTCGGCAACGGCCGTTTCACGACAGTTTGCGTGCTGAATATGTAATGGCAGATCAGTCACTATTCCTTTTCAACCCTGTCAATGTAACTTTTCAACTCCTCAATCAGTTTCTCCTCGAGTACCGGCTCAGGCTGATGGCTCTCCAGGATTTCGTGCACTCTCTCCCTGGAAGCGATCCATCATCGTTTTTGAGCCGCTCTCGGTCCACCCTTCGAACATCGATCGGGCAAAGCTCTTTTTTTGAAACGGCACCGTCTGAATATAAAGAGAGATAGAACTTGACACGTGGTCATTCTTAAGTATTAATTGTATGACAAAAGCTCTTAACCCACCAGTTCAGGGGGCAGCAATGGAACCGGCTATTCAGCACGTCGAGGACATAAGCCCTGGAGAGGCTCTCGTCGCCCTCGCGGAGTTCGTCACGGACAGAAAAGAGGCCATACTCGCAGGCGCATACGAGATCGAGATTGCGGATATCGACGAGGGCTCATTCATGAAGCTCGTTTCATTCGGTATCAGCATCCGCCAGGGGGTACGGTTCAAGTTCAATATCGATCTCGCACGCGGATGAACGACCTGCCCTAAAAGCCTCATCTCTTTTACCGGTGGACCCTGTCAATCTCGATTATCGAACCTCCCATCATGTCCTGTCTTACGGGTATCCATATCCTCTCGTTCACCCAGAACATCATCTTAGGCGCCAACAGCCCTATTAGTGCGGTTTTCTCAAAGATTGCTGCAATCAGATTGCTGCAATCAGATTGCATATCAACGGAGCTTAGTGATGATATGATAGTAATTTATATTTTCATGAAAAAAATAGAGTTTACAGTGAGAAAAGCGCCAAAACCCCCGTTCCTTCCAATTTATGGTTGTACACGAGAAACGGGGATTAAACTCCCCTAGGTCCAAATATTTACAGAGTTTTGTGAGAAATGGGGGTTAGGGGATCAAAAAGCGCCGCGGCCGTCAAGGCGGTCACGTGCTGCCGAGAGAAGCTCCATCCTGCTACTAATATCGAGCTTACGATAGATGCTGTATAAGTGGCTCTTGACTGTACTGAGCGAGATGTAGAGCTTGTCTGCAATCTCGTTATTGCTGCGTCCTGACACGATTAATTCCACAATATCCTTTTCACGCTTTGATATTCCGTGTGAACCGAGATACCTAAGCAGGCTCTTTTTGCTTTCTTCGGTGAGTTTAGACCCGGCATAAAATATTGTGAGGATCGTTACGATACCGAGGAAGGAATACGCGCCCACAGATAGTGAAAACCCGGATAAAAATCTCCCGTACTCTCCCCATCGATCGATGAGTATCCCGATGATAAGTGATACGAGTCCTGCGGATACCAGCAGTCCGAAAACCAGGTTCGGTCTTTTTTTTACATCCCTAAAGCGACTTGCAATAATGTAAAGGAGTAAAACGGCGGAGAAGATCGCAAGGGATGCGGAAAAAAGGCTTTCACCGATTCGCTCTATTCTCAAGGTGAGCGGTGATGAAGAGAAAACGAGCTGCGGAATAAGAAATAACGAAACGGTGAGGACCACCTTCCTGCGTCTGCAGATGCCGTTATTCAGAGTGACAAAGGTTTGGACGAATAAAAAGAATACATACGCAAACGTGCTGAGCACGATGACAGAGAGGCCCATTTCGAGCACCGCTATTTTCACGCCACCCCAACCCGAGAGAGCCGTAACGAGGATATGAAGAGTCACGATTCCCAGGACAACAGTGTAATACTTGAAAAAATCCTTCTTTGAAATCACCCACCATAAAGCCGAGAAGAGAAGGCCTGTAAAACCGATGCAGGAAAGCACCACCATGACAAAAGACAGAGTTGCCATGTCTCAGAATTTAAAGCATGGATTTACAGGAGGCAAGAAAAAGGTGGACTGGATAACATAGGAACTAAAATCATGTCTTGATATTTTTTACGTGAGTTTACGGCGTGAAAACCGCTAAAACCCTCATATCCATAGGAGGGGCGGTGCCATACCGCCTCCCATGAGTTTCTCAATGGAACCGTGTTTGAATTGACAATCGTCAAATTTACTTTTATTGTATCTCATATCATAGGTATATTAAAACGGTAAAGTGAAATGATTCCCGTTAAATTCAATAAACTTTTGTTCTCCAACATGGGCTTTGTAATCCTGCTCAAAGGAGAATCCGACGAACGAACGCTGCCTATCTTTATAGGAACAGTCGAAGCCCAGTCGATCGCCCTGTTCATAAGCAATGTAAAGATACCACGCCCCCTCACGCACGATCTTCTCAAAAACGTTCTTGGGCACCTGGACTGCAGGGTCGACCGGATAGAGGTGTGCGGCCTCAGGGAGGGAACTTTCATCGCAAGGCTGATTCTGAGCTGTGACGGGGAGGAGATCGAGGTGGATTCGAGACCGAGCGATGCGATTGCCCTGGCGCTCCGCACGTCTTCACCGATTTTTGTCGACGAGAGCGTCATGGACGAGGCAGGCAGGATATTCACCGAGCTGGAGGCAGAGATATCAGACGGGAACCACGATGAAGAAAAGAAAAGCCCTCTGGAGTCATTGAAGCAGGATTTGGACAAGGCGGTAGCCGAAGAACAGTACGAAGAAGCGGCCAGGATACGGGACGAAATCAAGCGCCTCGAGAACATGCACACCGAAAACTAGCGCACGATTAATTCATGGTTATATGGCAGTCGGAAAACTCCACAGAAAGATCACTCATACACTGTTTCCTCTTTGACCCGCTGGAACTGTGACGAGAGCCCCTCTATGACCTCGAACAGCTTGTAAAGCAGATCCTCCGATTCGATAAAAGACTGAGCGATATTTTTAACAACCTTTTTCCTCATGAGCTCTATCAGCCGTCTCCCGTTCATCTGCCGCTGCGCATTGTAGATCGTCGCCTCCGAAACTTCGTCACAGAGCCCTTCTCCCATAAGAATGTCCCTGATCTCAGAGGCTGAGAGAAAGGGGTTTTCGACGCTGATCTCTGCAAGCCTGTCAAGAAAAGCACTGGTGATCTTTGACTTCTCCCAGTTGCCTGAGAGTAACGATACGAGCCCTTCTGTTTTGTAAACCTGCCACCGACGGTTAACCATCTGCCGGGAGACACCGATGATCTTTCCGATCTGTTCCTGTGTGAGATACTTCCTTCCATCATCAGTAAGCATCTTTATCATGCGCACGACTTCACTGTCTATTTCACATTTGTTCTCGGTGTTGATTGATACCGTATGGGGCTCTTTATATGTAATAACCAGTTTGTTACCCTTCCGTATCACTTCGATTCTTTCGTCCTCATATATACATTGTTGCTCCATCTTGTAACCCCGCCGAAATAATGGTTTGCCTGCACCCCATCCTGCCCCGCATAATCCCTTTTGATAAGAACGTTTCGTCTTAGTGAAAGAAACGGTCTGGCAGGAACCTTCAAAAACCTGTCATCAGTAGGAGGAGAGCGTGCCTTTATTCACTTATAGTGATGCCTTTCGTATGCCTATGTTTCCTTCGCTATCGGAACCGGAAGTACGGTACTGCCCCAGATAAACCGTCCTGCCCTGTTCTGTATCCCCTTTACACAAGGGTAAAAGGGGATAGGTACCCTGAAGGTATATTACCAATATGTAAAAAAGTATAGCCCTGTAAAATTGTCAAGCTTTTTTTAATCAAACAGATCCGCGAAAACAGTTTCCCCTGTGAGCGGGTTACATCTCCCACTTGAGCAGGTCGTCTCTTTCCGTTGGAAAGTTTGACATGAAATACCCCGATGTGTAGCAGACTGTATCCCCGTTGTCTGCTGTCATCCAGAGCATTGAGGTTTCCTCATTCATCCCGGTCATCTGGACAGTAAGCGGAGCCCTTCCCGAATTGAAGGTGATATTCACCTCATAGACAGGGTTTTCGATACCGGTTTCTCCCCAAATTTCGTCTTCTCTCTTGACAGGTTCGATCACCTCATACTCGGAATTCTTTATCCCGCGCATGATGCTGTCAACCATGTACTCGCGTTCGATCTTTTCACCCGTATCCTGAAACTTCCACTCGTCTTCTTCCCTTATAAGAGGAAAACTCAAATCCTTCCTGTTGAGGGTCATCGCGGAAACTTCAGCGTCCTCGAAATCGAATATCTTTCTGTCTCGAAGCTCAAAAGCGGTCTTTGCGAGCCCACTCACCACATCCGGCTTGACCTGGAATACCAGACCGTCAGTCGATCTGGTAGCGTAGTAGTATTCGGAATCTCCGACCGATACCGAACTCCCCACTATGAACATGTAGTTCGACTCATCCTTCATTCTAAGGTTTACTATCATCCGGGGCTTATCGAGCCCGTACTTCTCAAGGTTTTCGCCCTTCTCCTCCTCCACCTCCACGAAATTTCCGTAGGTGAAACTGCCTGTATATAACTCGACACGTATCTTCGATGCTTTGACCCTTTCGGGCAACAGGTACCACTCTTCCCCCTCGCGAGCGAGCATAAACGCCCCTGAAGCGCTGAGGTATGATATCTTCTCAACATCTTCCGATTCGAAGTGGGCGAGTGCCTTGTCGCGCATATCAAAGAGGCTCTTGATCACGGCGGTCCTGAACTCAACGGGAACAGAGAAGATCTTGTCCCTGCCCGCTACCTTTGCGAACACCTTCTTCCTGTCCAGGTTCTCTATACCGAAATCGATTCCGTGGGTTTCTGAGTCTCCTTTATAGTAGAATCTCAGGTATTGGCGAGGCTCCTCAAGGCCGTATTCCTTCTCCTTTTCCAGACTTTCCCATACGACCTCCTCCCGCTTGCCCTCTTTGATCATCGAGATGATCGCTTCGGCGGCATACCCGTCTCCCCGCGTTTCAACCGGAGAAGTGATTATCCATACGGCATCTTCCCCTGTGGCGACTCTCTCCATCACAATCTCGGGCTTGTCCTCCCCCTTAATTACGAGTTTCTCTACTGTCCTTTCGGTGCTTTCGAAGAGGAGGGCTTCCTTCTGCTTCTCCTCCTCCTTCTCTCTTCCCCGTTTGACCTCGAAATACCAGTATGCAAACCCTGCACAGGCCAGCACTGCGATGAGGACGATGGCCTTTCTGAAGAACTTCATAATCTCACTCTCCTCTGGATGTTGATATACAGGCCTACAATGATGATAAACAGAGGTATGACTATCATGGAAATAAAGAAGGCGAGCCTTCCCTGACGTGCGGTCATGGTGAGATATACGGACTCCTGCTGTTTCGGCCTGATCGCAATGAGGTCTCCTCGGTCGGAGAGGAAGTTCACAGCATTGAGAAAGAGATCGCTGTTCCCTTGTGTCTTGAACATGGAGTTTGTGATGAAGTCAGAGTCACCGATGACCAGGATGTACGCCTCTCTCTGCTCGGCAGGAGACGACCCCTCCTCCGTTACTGGTTCTTCCGGCGGTATACCGATCTGCGCATATGCCATCACAGGAACAGGGCCGCCCGGATCGATTCCCTTGTCGTACTTCGCCTTCTGCCCGGCAAAGAGTTCGTCGATATCGGTCTCGGCCCAGCTCGTCTCTCCGGTTGACGCTACCACCCTCGTAAAGATGTTGTCCTCCGTATCGAGATCATTCGTCCCAATACTCCGTGCGAGTCTCAGGAAAGTCGTGAGCTTGAAATCTCTCGTAATGGGGTTGTATGTATAATCGTTCACTACAGGCATGAAGTAATCACCCGAGAGGACCTTGCTGAGAGGATCTATGATCACATCGTTGCCGGGGATGATACCGTACCGCTCGAGAAAGGCTGTGAGGTTCGTGAGCCCGTCACCCTCTCCGACAGGGTCGAGGAGCACGAGATACCTCCCGCCGTCCTGTACGAACATATCTATGACGCCTATCTCATGCGGTTCGTAATCCTTTGTGGGGCCGGCTGTAATGAGAACGGCGCAGTCTTCGGGAACCATCTCCTCCCTCAGAAGCAGTATCTCCTCTACTTCGAAGTTCTCCTCTTTTATGGAAGCCCTGATGCGGTCATACCCCATATTTCCGTAGTCCTCCAGGCTTCGCTCGCCGTGACCTACCACAAAGTATACCTTCTTTATCTCCTTCTGGGAGAGCTTGATGAGCGCGTTGGTTATTCCCTCTTCATTCTGGGACTTTATTTTTTCAGTTTTTCCTCCGTATTCGACTATTACCTCACCGTAGCTTTCGATACCCATCGCCTCTACGCGTCCGGGGTTTAGATCGGGATCTATTATCTCGTATTCGAAATCCTTATAGATGTAGTGGTACTGACCCAGAAGTTCGTTTACCATCGAGGTATCCTGGTTCCTCGAGAAGAAAGCGTATACCTTTACAGGGCCGGCAAGCCCCCCGAGAACCTTTTCGGTCTGGTCGGAAATCGAGAATCTCTTCGTCGTCGTGAGATCGAACTTTTTGTTGTGGTCTACAAGAACGAGATACACGATGACGACGAGTGCGATAACGACGATCGAGATGATTACACTGTTCGTACCGTACTTTATCTTTCTCTTCGTTATCTTCTGTATGATATCGTCGTAGAAACGGACAAAGAACAGTATTCCCACTCCGACACCGGCTATGAGCGTGACTATGGAAAAGACCTCAAACTCTCTTGTCAGATAGAAGTAGATCAGGCTTGCAAGTATGAGCAGAGGCGAAACAATGTATATATACCTTTCAACCTTTTTCAGCATCTTACCCCCTCCATCGCTTCGATTCAAGAACTCTTAAGGTGAGGAAAAGCGTCACGAATATGAACAGGACGTAGTAAACCAGGTCCTTTGTATCGATCACCCCGTTCACGAAATTGTTCAGATGACCGATAATGCTGAGCTCTCCGAGCACCTTTCCGATCGGCTTCCCGGAGGAAGGCTCGATGATCCACCCCAAAAACCAGAATGCGAGTAATACCCCGTAGGAAACTATGATGGCGACGATCTGGTTCTCGGAAAGGGCCGATATAAGGACACCGAGAGAGAGAAACGAGATGCCCATTAAAAACAGTCCGAGATATCCCGATAGAACGGGGCCCCATTCGGCTGCCCCGGCAAAACCGAACGCCATGAACGGCGCCGGAACGGTAAGGATGAGCATGAGTGCCACTATCGTAGAGGCCGCGAGCCACTTCCCAATAACGATATGTACATCCTTGATTGGGTAGGTGAACAGAAGCTCGATGGTTCCCGACTTCTTCTCCTCCGCGATGAGCCGCATCGATATCGGCGGGATCACCAAGAGGAAGAGGATCGTGTTGTTTCTGAACACCGGACTGAAAACACCCATAATGAGATCGATACGCTGGGCGTAGGTGGGATTCTGCATAAGCTGATAGGAGAGCTCTGAGTAGTAGACCAGGCTCCGGTAAAAAAAGAATCCGAAGATGGCGGTGAATATGATCATGACAACGTAGGCGATCGGCGTTGTAAAGTAGAACCGGATCTCTCGCTTGTAGATTTCTGCAATGTTCCTCATGCCCGTTCTCCTCCCTCCTCTTCCGTTACTAGTTTGAGAAATACATCTTCGAGGCTCATCGATCTCGAACGGAGCTCCAGAAGCTCGAATCCTTCTTCGACGATTCTCTTCGCAATCTGAGACCTGAGGTCTTTATCCTTCTCCGTCTCCACCGTATACATATCTCCATCTGTATCCACCCTACCGACCCCGTCGATCGCCGAAATACTCTCAACGATCTTCCGGGAAGGTCCTTTTGCAACGAGTTCCACCTGATGAGAGTGAACCAGGCTTTTTCCGATGTTCTGGGTCGTATCGACGGCCACGATCTCCCCTTCATTGATGATGACCACCTTGCTGCACGTCATGGAAACCTCAGGGAGTATGTGGGTGGACAGTATCACGGTTCGCTCGCCTGCCATCGATTTGATGAGCTGTCGTATCTCGTAGATCTGCTTCGGATCGAGTCCTGTTGTCGGTTCGTCCAGAACCAGCACAGGGGGATCGTTTATGAGAGCCTGCCCCAGCGCGACCCTCTGCTTGAATCCCCTGGAAAGCTCACCGACTCTCTTGTTCACGACGCTTTTCAAGGCACATCTCTCTACCGTATGGTCCAGCCTCTCTTTTATCTTCGCCCTCGGGACACCCTTGATTGCACCTACGTACTTCAGATAATCGGTTGTTTTCATTTCATAGTACATGGCCGGATTTTCCGGTACGTACCCGATCTGGCGCTTGGCCTCGATAGGTTCGTCCAGCACGCTGTGACCGGAAACCCAGACATTCCCGTTCGTTGGAGGAAAGTAGCCCGTGATGACCCTCATGGTAGTCGTCTTCCCCGCTCCGTTCGGGCCCAAGAATCCAAGTATCTCCCCCCGCTCGACATCAAAGCTTATGTTTCTCACCGCAACGGTCTGGCCGTAGCGTTTCGTAACTCCCTCTATCTTTATCACCTTTATTATTCCTCCCCCACCGCCAAGCTTAGGTAAATCGTGTCCTAATGTAATCTGGCTGACCGCATAATGTCAAGAAGTCATATTCTTTTTGTATTAATTTTACTACGATTTTTCACGAAGCGCTGCCGTAGGACTTTTAGCACCGGGGCAATACAACTCTCCCCCGTGTGCTGCTACTCGGGAACCGCAAACCGATTGCTCTTTACATAACTGTATCGCTCCGAAAAGGCCATCACGAGCGTTACCACCATCCCGGCGATCGGTATGATGATGCTTAAGACGATGAGTCCCGCCTTCAGGTCGAATGCGAGGTAGAACTTCACGGCCCATATTATTACGAGAACGATGTTAACACCAGGTATGAGCAGCAGCAGGATACACCACCCGCTCTTGTCAATTATATGAAGGAATACGATCGTCTGCAGAACGGGTATAAATGAAACCCAGGAATTTCGCACGTTCGCCTTCTCCGCGAGCTTGAACAATGAGAGCGCCTGGACCACATAGAGGGCGATATAGAAAACCAGCGCCCCTCTGCCTACATACGGAAATTGACCCGGCATATCATACATAGTCTTTTCCTCTTCCAGAGATTCTCCTTATATTAAACAAAATTTGAAGTTTGTCAATATTTTCATAGCCTAGTATTGGCTTTTATCGTTGAATGTCACATCCGACCTCCAGTATTCATAACAGTAGAGCTGGACCATCCGGAAAAATTACAAAACACGCTTGAAGTCTAACCCCCATTTCTCACAAAACTCTGTAAATATTTGGACATAGGGGGGTTTAATCCCCGTTTCTCATGACCAATAGCAAACTCTAAGTAACGGGGCTTTAATCCCCGTTTCTCATGTACAACCATAAATAGGAAAAAACGGGGCTTTTAGCGCTTTTCTCACTGTACCATGAAAATATAAACTACTATCATATCATCACTAAGCTGTTGATATGCAATCTGATTGCAGCAATCTTTGAGAAAATTGCATTAGGAGGTCGGGGGCTACCGTTTAAACCGATGCCGCAATAATTCATGGATCCGCGATACTCCATCGTATAAAATCGCGTCTGGAACACTTTATTTCGAGAAACCATAAATCATTTGTATTATCTTATAATCTCTATATAATAGATAGATCATACCCTTTAGAGGAGGTAGAGGTGCTGCCGATCAGAAAGATACTCTGTCCCACAGATTTCAGCGATCCATCGTACAGATCACTGTCTGTGGCGTGCGAGTTTGCCGAGCACTTCTGTGCCGCGATTTGTGTTATTCACGTAGTCGCCCCCATACCTACTGTTGCTGCAAATGTCGGTCCTTCGGCATTCAATATCAACACCTACCAGTACGAGCTGGAGAAAGATGCGAAAGAGATGCTCCAAAAGGTGATACGAGAAAAAGTGCCCGAAAGTGTGACTGCTTCTGCAATTGTGTCACACGGTAATGCGGCCGAGAAGATCCTGGACGCAGCGGCTGAAAACGACGGCATAGACCTCATCGTAATAGCCACCCGAGGGCGGACAAGGTGGAGAAATACCCTCTTCGGTTCTGTCGCAGAGAGGGTTGTACGCCTCTCGCCGATACCGGTACTCACTGTTTCAGGTAAGCCGACGGCGTAGGAAGCTTATTCTCCGACAAAACAGCTTCGGCTCACAGTAGCGTTCCGATCTCCTCGTACATGGCCACGATGTTCTCTGGTGGCACATCAGGCTGGATGTTGTGCACCTGGCAGAAAACGAACCCTCCTCCAAAAGCGAGGTCGTCTATCCGCCGTCTCACCTCCTCTCTCACCTCCTGCACAGTCCCGTGAGGCAGCACCTTCTGCGTATCGCAGCCGCCTCCCCAGAACACGAGCTCACTGCCGAACTCGCGCTTGAGCCTTGCTGTATCCATATCCGCAGCAGTTATCTGCACCGGATTCAGCGCGTCGATCCCGCACTCTATGAGGTCGGGGATGAGCTTGTACACCGACCCGCAGGAGTGCAGCAGCAGCGGTTTTTTGCTTTTTTTCTTTATGTATTCCCAGAGCCGCTTGTGATACGGTTTTATCATCTCCCGGTAGAGCTCCGGCCTCATGATGGGGCCGTTCTGGCTCCCGAGGTCGTCGTTCACTTCGATGATGTCGACGTAACCGCCGACTGCATCGATGTATCTGTCGATTCTCGGGAGGTACGCCTCTAGTTGCCGCTCGAACAGACGGTGTGCGAGCGGCTTGTTGATAACGAGGTCGACCATGAAGTTCTCGTACCCCCGGAGGTCCTGGCCAGCGGCAAGGAGGTGCACCCAGAGGTTCCCGATCACTGCCAGAGAGGTCTCCTGGTAGAGTCGCCTGGCCTTTGTTTTCAGACCGTCGAACCCCTCGTCGTTGTACCACGGCAGATCCATAGACCTGAAGAACGGCATCCCCTTATCGATATCATTTTCATCTCTCGCTTCTTCGAGGGGATGAAAGATCGAGTCGAAGTAGTACCCCCCCTCCGGGCGTTTGAGGACAGGCGTCCCGTCATCCGCGACGATCACCGTATCACCACCGTCACGCTCCTCTATATGAACCTCCTGCGGGATCTCACATTCCGAGCCGTCCGGGAGGGCCCACGTTTTCCAGCTCTTAGGCCCTATGAGAAGGGGTAAAGTATCGGCCCCGACCATCTCGACCACAGGTTTTTCCACCTCAGCGATCTGCTGCATGAGATCGAAGATCCGTATTCTTCCGCCTTCAATGCCGAGCTTCTGCTTCAGCCTTTTGTATGCAATCCCTGTTATTCCCGAGGATTCCGTCCCTCCGAGGTCGACAGGGACCCGGTCTGGTTCCCTGTGATCGAGCGCACAGCGTATTCTTTCACGTGGTGTCATCGGCATTTAACCATCCTCATATGGATTGCCATGATACTTGATTTATAATAAAATATAAAAAGCGTTACAACAATTCTACCTCAAGTTTCTATATCTCGCTTAAGTTTTTTCTGCATAACGTATTCATCCACTTTTTCAGACAGCCAGGCTCACTCCATCGCGAGACGGCTTGTTGTATGAAAAAAGAATTAATCACACTCTGTATCTTTATTGCGCTCGTTATATCCGGCTGCGTTCTGGACCAGGCAGGCTCGACGATCTCGTGGGGATCGGAATCCACGACGTTCACGGCATGATAGCCTGCGAGCCCAACGAGGGGCACATGGGGACTCCGGTCACCATCACCCTCACTTTTGACAGAAATGCCGACCTCGTCGAAGAAATCCGCACATTGCAGGCGTGTGAAAAGTCATCCTGGGAGTTCGAGAGAACACCAGATATCGTCCCTCAAAAGGAGGTCGCGAACAGATGGGCCGTATGGCGCAACCTCTTTTTGAGCGACGAGAGCGGCATCGTGCGTTTCTACGCGATAAACGACAATATACGGATCGGCTTCGGGGATGTCGAGATAAACGGCGGAAAACCGGATTAATCACGAAATGCCGTTATAGTGAAAACTACGCAGTAACGGATCCTTCGCGGTAAAAGGGCGCGATACTATATATATCCCTCTGCAGGCAGAAATCTATATCATCGGCATACCCTGTCCTCTCAAGGTACCCGTAGGCCACGCTGCCTCTCTTCAGCAAACTCCGAATATCCGTCGTTGATTCGAACAGCTTTTTCATCGCAATTCCGAGATCCGTAATCGACGTATCCCCTGTCTTCGAGAGAGAGGAAACAATCATGCCCGCACACAGTCCGTCCTCGAGAGCGAACCTTCCGAAGGTCCCGGAACATACGACCGAAACGTCATGAGCCCTCTCGTGCAATTCCCGGACCACCTGTGACGCATTGAGAAAGCTTGCGATGTAAACCCTCTTTGCGGCAGCACATACCTTTATTGCCCGGGTCCCGTTCGAGGTAGTGATAACAATCCTCTTGCCGCCGACCTTCTCTTTCGAATATGCCCTCGGTGAATTATCGAGATGAAACCCCTTGATCGCAAGAGCCTGCCTCTCTCCTCCAAGCAGAGTAGCGCCGCTTTCATCCCGATAGAACGTATCCCACGCCTCATCGATACTCTCTACAGGTACTACGCACCGGGCCTTATGAGCGAGTGCCGTTACAATAACCGACGTCGTTCTGAAAATGTCCAGTACAACAACGTCTCTGTCAGCTATATCCTCATCCGTAACATTTTTATAACTGCCGAATACGTCAACGTGCATCGTTCCCTCTCCGGTGTGAAGATTATCTGTACTGCTCCGGAGTCCTTACATAGAGCACCAGAAGCCTTTCATTTCCGGTATTTCTCGTGATATGGACGGAGTTAGGCGGCATATATATTGCCATATACTTTTCGATCTTATATTCCTTGTCATCTATGATCTGGAGGCCTTTACCCTCGAGCACGAAATACGCCTCCTCGTCCGCATGATGATGGTCCGGGTATCCCCACTCCTGACCGGGGTCCAACGTCAGAACACCCATCTCACAGGATTTTATTCCGACGTTCTCAGGGAGCAGTAATAACTTCCGTAATACCCCGGTGTCAGTGATCTTCTCAATTCCTTCGTCTATCGTGACAATACGTTTCTTCATATAGATCTCCTGGATGATGCATCAGTGTTTTTTTTAAGCTTTATCCCCAAGATACCGTTGGGGAGGAAGAGCATCACCAGCATGAACACAGCCCCGACCACCATCCAGTAGCGGGATGTATATCGACTTGTGAAACTGATAAGAAGTACCGTAACTACGGCACCAACTATGCCGCCTTCGAGACGTGTTACACCTCCAATAAGCGCAGCCAGTACCACCCGGACGATCGCCGATAGATCATTCGTATGTGGCGAAACAACCCCGGTGGAGTATACACCGAGAACCCCGCCTACACCGGCAAAAGCTCCGGATATTATGATTGCAATGTAGCGATAGAGCTGCACATTGAACCCAAGGGCGGCCATCTTGGTCGGGTTGTCACGAATGCCCTGCAGAGCGAGCCCGAAGGGGGAACGAACTATTCTTCTGAGCACGAGATAACTGATTATCGTTACTACCAGGGCAGTATAGTAACGAGGTGTCGCCGAAAGAAGCGAGACTCCGAATATCTCAGGCCGCGTGATTCCGGCCACGCCGTTCCATCCGTGAGTCACCGATTCCCATTCCAGACCGACACCGTAGAAAAGCTGCGATAGTGCAAGGGTCATCATAAGAAAGTATACCCCTTTTGCCCTGATCGCTATAGCGCCGAATACGGCGCTGAGGAAGGACGCTCCCGCGACTGAAAGCGGAAGGAGCGCCCAGTTCGGCCAACCGAGGTCCATTGTCCCTATTCCGATTATATACGCAGCCATGGCATAGAATGCCATCTGCGCAAACGAGATCATCCCGCAGTATCCGGCGAGCAGGATAAAGCTCATTGCAGTAAGCCCTATTGAGAGACTCACATCGAGGAGCTGAATGTAGTACATGGGAAGCCAGTATGGAGCCGTCACTGCTAACAACAGTATGACAGCGATAACGATGATTCTGTATAAGCTGTTTGCTTTCATTCTTCCCTCCCGAGCAGTCCCCGCGGTCTGAAGGCAAGCACAATGATCAGTGTTCCCATAAGGAGAAAGATTGCGACTTCGTGAACATACGCGCGGCCGATACTATCCACCAGTCCTACTATAAGCGCGCCGAGGGCCGACCCGGTGATACTTCCCATTCCGCCCATAATCACAACGACGAGTGCATAGGTGAGAATCGAAAAATCGGACCCCGGGCCGAATGCGATATACGTACCGCCAACGGCCCCGCTGAGGCCTGTCAACAGGCCGGTCAGTATGAATACCAGGGTAAATATGCGATCTATGTTGATACCGAGGGCGGAGGTCATCAGCCTGTTGTCGGTCCCCGCGCGGAGGATGCGGCCCAGCTGGGTCCGTTGAAGCATATACCACATGCCGCTCCCTACAACGCATGCCAGGGCGAGGACAAAGAAGCGGAAAGCGGGGTAGGTCGAACCCAAGAGGGGGATCGGATTCATCGTAAATGTCGGCTCTCCGACCGTACGGGGCAGCCCTCCCCAAATGTATAAACAGAGATCCCCTATCATCATGGCTATCCCGAGGGTGAGAACGGTCTGTGGGAGAGCTCCCTTGACACGACTTACAAGCATTCGGACCATCAGCGCCGTTATTCCGACAGCAATGCTTCCTACAATAATACCCGCTACCCAGTTGCCGGTCTGCTTCTGAATCGTGTAGGCAATATAGGCACCGAGAATATAGAATGCTCCGTGGCTCATGTTGATAACACGCATCACACCGAAAATGAGCGTAAACCCACTTGCAATCATGAAGAGGAGCCCGGCATAGGTGATGCCGTTTACGAATTGCAGCAGGATCTGGTTCACCTCTCTACCTCTCTTTCACATGTGTATTGTCGTCCGCGCACTGTGCGGCGAAGATTTTACTCACCGCCGAAACTTTATGAACGGGCCGAATAGCGATCCTGTAAAACTATACATATGTTCTCGGGTTCATACTGGCTATTCCGAAGCTACAGATACACCGAGCAGTTGATCCTGCGTCTTCTTGTCGTGTAAAATCATCTCCGAGTTTACCTTTTGTACAATCCGTCCGGACACCATGACATGAAGCTCATCTGCCAGCGATGTCGCCGCGTGGAGGTACTGTTCAATAAGAAGAATACTTATTCCCGTTCGGACAAGCTCTCTGCAGGTTTCTATCACCGATTCGAGGACGATCGGGTCGAGGCCTTCCGACGGCTCATCCATTATGAGAAGTGATGGATTCGTCACAAGCGCCCTGCCTATTGCGAGCATCTGCTGCTGTCCGCCGGAAAGAAGCGTTGCCCCCTTCTTTGAGAGCTTCTTTAACTGCGGAAAGAGCTCGTAGACCCTGCAGCTGTCCCATCCCTCTCCCCCCTCTTCTCTTCCGGCCAGCTGAAGGTGCTCATCAACAGTGAGAGACTGAAACAGCTCGCGGCCCTGCGGCACATATCCGATTCCGCGCATCGCGATCTCATACGGTTTATTATTGGTGATATCATCGCCATGAAACAGGAAGTTCCCTGAAGTGACCGGCACGAGTCCCATAACCGATTTTACGAAGGTGGTCTTTCCCATACCGTTCCTTCCGACGATGGCGAGGAGGCCCTTATCCAATTTTAACGAAATGCCCTGTACCACGTGACTCGACCCGTAATGCACGTGAATATCATCAGCAGATAGAATCTCATTCATGAATCGTTCCCCCGAGATAGATCCTCTGCACTTCCGGATCCGCACTTATCTGTTCTGGTGTTCCTTCGCGAATTATGCCACCCTCGTGCAGGACAACAACACGTTGAGATATGCTGAGTGCAACAGTCATATCATGCTCGATGAGAAGCAGTGTGATGTCGGCAGGCAGAGACCGTAGCATTTCGATGACCATCTTACGCTCATCCGGAGAGAGCCCCGATACAGGCTCATCGAACATAACCATACGAGGTTCAAGAGAAATCGCAAGACCGAATTCGAGCTGGCGCCGCTCTCCATGCGATAGCAGCCCGGCACGCATTTCGAACTTTTCTTCCAGCCTCACTATCTTTGCGATCTCACGTGCCCGGCTGTGCCGCTTTTTATCCTTGGCTGCCAATCGCACCATATCGTAATGTCTTCTTCCCTTCCCGACATGAGGGCCGAGAAGCCCGAGGTAGAGGTTCTCTCCCACGGTGAGCGAATCAAGGAGGGACGACTTCTGATACGTCCTCCTGAGCCCGAGTGCGACACGCCTCCTCACAGCAGTCCGTGTAACATCCTGCCCAAACAGAAAGATCTTACCTTCCGTCTCACGGAGATCGCCATTGATGACATTGAAGAGCGTTGTCTTGCCCGCACCGTTCGGCCCTATCAGGCCAAGTCTCTCGCCGTGCGCGACATCAAGATTGACATCGCGCACAGCATAGAGACCGCCAAACCGCTTTGAAACATTCAGTAGAGACAGCGTATTCACTATTCTATCCTATTTTACGGACATGTGCAGGTAGGAAATTCACGGGTGTATGACGGCTGCTTCTGATACTCCACAGGATCATATGTCCAGAACTGGCTCACCTGCGGATAGGTCTTGATAATGACGTTGCGCCACTCTCCATTTACATTCTTCACCTGGTTGATGAATACGTCCATATTTGCCTGCTGAAAATCATCAAAGGTGATTCGTGACACGGCACCCTGATAATCAATACCTTTAAGCGCCTTCCTGAATGCGGCCTGGTCCTCGGCATTGCCACCGGTTTTTTCGAGGGCAATCGACGCAACCTTTGCCGCCCTGTAGTACAGCCCCGCGAAAAGCCCTATAGGACGTCCCCGGAGTTCTCCATATCTCTTGTCGAGGGACTTGAAAGCCTCTGATTCGATCTCACCTGTCCATATCGATCCGGAGACGATCCCGTCCATGACCTCTCCCATTGTGGTAAGGGTTCCTGCATCGATCGCTGTTGTTCCCCCGAGGATATCAACCTTTCCCATCATGCCGAACTTATCCATCTGGGTGAGAAAGCTGACCACATCAGAGCCACTGAGTGTCAGGAATATGGCATCAATATCCTTCGGAAGGTCGGTGATGATCGGCGCATAGTCACTCGTCCCGATCGGCACCCAATACTTCTTCGGTACACATCCTCCCTCTTCACAAAAGGCCGTAACGAACCCGCCGACCTGAGCATAGGGGAATGCGTAATCCTCGCCCAGGGTTGCCACTTTACGATATCCATTTTCATACGCCCAGATCCCCAGGGGAAAGATCGGCTGATCACCGCAGAAGGAAGTACGCCATACATTTGGCTTGATACCCCTCCTGCACACATCATCGGCAGCTGAAGCGGCCACAATAATTGTCGCATTCGGCCACTCGTCTGCTGATTTCTTTATGGCCAATCCTTCTGCACCGCTCAACGGACCCAATATAATCTGGCATCCGTCACGGTTGATGAGGGCTCTGCACTTTTCGACTGCAAGGGTCGGGGTAGCCGCAGTATCCTCAATAAAAAGCTTTACAGGACGTCCTGCAATTTCGTAGTCCACCTCCTCGAAGGCAAGCTTCACGCCATCGACACTGTCCTGGCCAAGCTCTGCAAACGCACCGGTCAGCGTGGCAAGCACGCCTATCTTGATCGGCTTCTCCTCCTTCTCTGCAAGCACAGGTAGCGCACACAACGAAAGCACAAAAACCATGACGACCAACATCTTCAAATAGTGTTTCATTTCATCCTCCTTTAAAATTTTTTTCTGCGTCACATAACATACAGTCGTACCGCTTTTGAAACCCCATGCCCGTTTTCAGCGTAAGGTTCCGCCGGCGCCTTACGTCCAAAACCTACTTCTTTTCCAGCTTCATAGTCTTGTACATCCTTGTAACCTCGGAGACGGCCTTTTCGGTCGGCATCCGCTCTCCGCTCGACCCCGCAGCATACCCCACAGCATCCGTATGTACGATGGAGTATTCCGCAGTCTCCGGATCTTTGAACGGACCGCCGTGCGAAAGTACCAGCACATCGGGATTGACCTTCTTTGCCGCGTCGCACATCCGCTGTACCGCCTCTGTTGCGGCTTCTAGGCTCAAAGACTTCTTCGCTCCGGTCAATCCTCCGACCGTGACCCCTACGAGCGCACCGACCACATCGGCTCCTGCTTCAGCCATCCTCCGTGCTTCGTCCGGGTTAAACGCCCACGCAACGGTGAATATATCCATAGCATGAGCCGTCCGGATGAGATCGGCCTCTCTCGAAAAGCCGATTCCTGCAGATTCAAGCTGCGCCGCGAATTCAGGCCCGTATATTCCGGCAAAAGGCTCATTCGTTACACCCGAGAAACCCGCACCCATCATTTCATCCAGGAACCTCTCGACATTGAGCGCAGGATCATGGGCCCCGATACCGACGATGCAGGGAGCCTCTTTCACCGCAGGCAGTATCTCCCCTGCCATTCGCCTCACGTGTTCGTTCGCATCTGAGTACGGCATGAAAGCCATGAGGGTCGGCAGCCCCCTCATTCGGTATATCGCAGTTGAGTAGACGGCTATGATGTCCGCTCCTCCCAGCTCGGCACTCTTTGCAGTCAGCCCTATGCCTGCACCAAACATGAGAATAGGATTTCCGGCCTTTATCTCCTTGTGAAGCCGCTGAAGCACCTCCTGTCTACTATATTTTTTTGCCATAAATACTCCTCTGTCCCTGTTTGTTGGGCATAAACGTACAGTACGCTCCTACCGCCCTGTTTTAGAGCTTTACCCACTTTGGTATGTTGACTGGCATATTCTTGAAATCCTGGCATACCTTGACAATAGCAGGCTCGACAGGCGTTCTCTCTATACTGGAAGCCCCGAGATAGCCGACCGCTTCTGTAGCTTCGAGCACCGGTTTTGTCGTGGCAGGATCCGCCATGATGCCGCCGTGGGTAATTGCCAAGAAATCGCACTCGGGCCGTACCTCTTTTGCCGCATTGATGAGATTTGTGGTGACTCTAATACTCTCCTCTGTCGTCATTACAGTTTCCGCTCCGATGAGACCGCCTGCCGTGAGCCCCACATGACACGCGACCATATCGACCCCCGCTTTTGCAACCAGCTTTGCCTCTTCAGGGGTAAAGCAGTAGCCGATGGTGAAGTAGCCAAGGCCATTGATTACTTTAAGGATCTCAGCCTCTTTCGAAAAACCAAGGCCCGACTCTTCCAGGTTTTTCCTGTACTTCGAGTCGGCATCGATCAATCCCACTGTCGGAAAGCTCATAAATCCCGATACACCTATATCCCAAAGCTGTTTGCACCAGTAGTCCCAGATTGTCCTGGAATCCTGCGCGCAGAAACCTGCGATGACCGGGGTCTCCTTCACCATGGAGCATACTTCTTCAGCATAATCCAGGACCATCTGATTATTTCTGCCGACAGGCATCAATCCTGAAAGTGAGCCGGCACCGAAATGTCTGAAACGCCCCGAGTTGTATATACCGATGATATCGATGCCGCCCTTTTCCTCCAGTTTCGCCGTGAAACCGTCTCCGGCGCCACCGACTATGATCGGCTTCCCTCCCTTCAGGGTCTTTTTCAGACGCGCCACAAGGTCTTCCCTCTTGTACCTCTTTGCCATTTTATACCTCCTTATTGTTTTGTACTGGGATGCCTTCTTAGAAGATTCACCGCATCCCTATAGTTTCAATACAATAAAACATATACTTTTATTAGCATATAGCAATAATACGTCACTACTGCTCATGATCGTATCATTCACCTGTCTAAATGTCAATTATTTTCTTTGATATTTTGCGTCTTTTTACATTAATACCTTAACGCAATAAGTACCTTTTCCCAAGAGACACCGGCTCTCAATAAATAATCATGGAAACCTCTCTACAGAGCTTGAACCTCTGGAAGGTCGTGGTGACTGCCTTTTTTCCACTTGCCGGAGAGCATCTCATCGAGCAGCTCGGCCATCAGATCCGCAAACGCCGTCTCATTCATGTGGCGGTCCACAATGAGTACATCGAGGTTGTCCTTGCTGCGGTCTATGGATTCTCGCAGCCCCTTGACAAAGGACTGGGACCTCCAGGACCATTCAGGCCTTTGTGGATCGGCAATCCAGCAGGGAGCAGGGGAGTCTTCTGCCCACCCGAGCTCAGGGTTCTTTCCAGCGGTATCGTATGCTCCCCACCCCTTCATGGGGACACAGAGCGCCGTGGGCCCCTTTGCCTCGTTCAGCTTACCTGCAATATGTTTCGCAATCTGGTACGCCTCATCCAGCGATGTGCCCACAACCGTAACCGTAGGATTATGCACCTTGATAACTCGGCCGGGTATGTCCAGTTCGTCCTTGTAATGTGCGGGAACGGAGTCTGGAGTCGTAAAGTTTATAACGTCGATCCCTCCGGGAGCCACCACCTGAGGTATTCCCTTTTTCCCGGCTGCAGTCAGCCTGTCCGGCCCTGCACTGAGAACCCCTCCAAGCATAAAATCCACTATCTCATGGGTCGTGACATCGAGCATTCCTATTATATAACCGTCGGTGATCAGCTCCTCCATGGACTGCCCGCCGCTTCCCACAGCATGATTGATCATCACATCGTACCCCTTGTCCTCGAAGTACTTTGACGCACGCAGAACTGCAGGGGTCGTAACGCCGAACATCATACACCCGATGAGCTGTTTTTCCTGCGCCTTCTCAGGCTCGGGAGCAGTTGCCATTCCCATAATCGCTCCGGCAGCGTTGTTGAGGACCTTGCGTGTAACTGTATTGAGCCCTACTTCAGCAATAGGATAGACCATGCAGATGTCTTTTGTTCCGACATACGGACGGACATCGCCGGAAGCCATTGTGGAGAGCATTACCTTTGGGACTCCGATCGGCAGAGTCTGCATGATACGGGTAGCCATACTCGTGCCCATGGAACCCGCCATCGCGATTATTCCATCCATCTCCCCTCTCTTTAGCATCTCGGACACTACTGCAATCGCCCCTTCGACGATGATTTCGCTCGCCTTTGCCCTCTCCATTGAGAAGATCTCTTTTGTGCTGCTTCCCGCCTTCTTCACCACTTCACTCACACCGATGTCGGCCCACCCTGCCTCTTTTCCCACACTGAGCTCTAAAACTCTTGGTTCTCCTCCCGAAGCCCTGATTCTTTCGGCAATGTACTTGATCTCTTTTCCTTTCGTATCGAGGATGCCCGCAACAATAATCTTAGCCTTTTTCGCCATATACAGCCTCCTTTTAAATTATTGTCATTATCGAAAACATTATAAATTGCACACCGTATATACGCAACAGTTTATTTGTTCTTTCCTGTGGTATCATAATTTTATTTATTTGCTCTATTGTCTTTTTAACCTTTCACCCAAAGCCTTTGTAATTGACCTAATGTCCACCAGACTGAAAATCACCCAACCCTCCCTATGAGCAGAAGCAGGTTATGTTTCGAGCATGAAAGCCCCTGCACAGAGCACAGTAACCCGGTTGGTGATTCGGTAGTATTCTGTCACGGATTTTGAAGACAGTTACGGACCGGCAACTATAGCATAGGTCGCTTCTCTTTTTTCAGCTTCACTGTCTCTGTGATCTTGACCGTCGGAATATAGGAATAATAGTGAATTTTGATGCCACCAGCAGATTCCTAGTAACCACCTCATCAATTTCCCCGACTGAGTGCCCAGGCATCACATGCATACAGACGAAACCTGCTATCATCGGTTTTCGATACTTCTCCTGTACAGTGATCCTACTCGTTGTGGAATATACTCTGTGCATCTGCTTTTTTGGGGGACCAGCCATGTTGCGAAGTTGGAGGAAATGGTAGGAAGATGACGAACAACATGTTCGTCGTCCCGCCAAATAGTTTACTGGGATCTTTGATGAATGATTATAATCGGTCAAACGTCATGCAGACCTTCGGGTCGGTCGGTACTGTCCTGTCACTCATACCCCCCCAAATCAAGAAACTGCAGCCTCGTACATTGCAGCGATGTTTTCAGGAGGAACATCGGCCTGGATATTGTGGCTCGGGCCGAATATATATCCGCCCCCATCCGCCAGTGATTCGATAACCTGTTTCACCCTGACCCCTACCTGTCGTACGGATGCAACAGGCAGGAAGTTTTGTACGTCCAGCCCGCCCCAAAATACGATATCATTACCGAAATCCTTTTTTAGTTTTGCAGGTTCCATGTCCGGACACGACTGCTGTACCGAGTGAATGATATCGACACCAGTTTCTATGATATCCCGCAGCAAAGGACGAAAGTTACCGCAGCAGTGGAGAGCGAGCTTTGCATTCGTATAGTTCTTTATATAGCCGAAATATTCTCTGTGATACGGCTGTATCATTTCACGATACATCCCGGGTGAAATAAGCGGACTGAGCTGTCCGCATATATCGTCCGACACCTTGACAATCTGGATATGTTCTCCGACTTCAGAAAGGAAGTTTTTGACCCTCTCTTTCTGAATATCCGTGATTATTCTCAAAAGCTTGTGCGCATACTGCTTATCCGCGCTTAAATCGATGAGAAATCTCTCGAAGCCTCTCAGATACCAGCATCGTTCGAATATTTGGCCCGATGTCATATTTCCCACGATCGAAAAATTCGTTTGATGTAACAACCTTTCTGCCTTCTCTCTGAGCCCTTCCGTGTAACCGGGATCATCCGTATCGATTCTCAGAGAGCTCTCTATCTCACCGATCTCAACATCTGCGAGAGGAAATTTCACTATATCGTAATACGCCCCGCCCGCAGAAGGCGCATAGGTAATTCCCCATTCATCGATGAAGCTACCGTCATCAGGGACCTCTTCCTCCCTTCTCCGCGGCTTTCCAGGTCTGATGCCCCTGAGATCGACGCGGTACTTCAGCAACAGCTCCTCAGGGAGTTCCACGTTCTGAAACCTCTTCTGCATGACAGTTGGTCCCTCTCGTATGGCACCATCCCCCCCGAGATAACGCTGAAGGGAAATGAGAGCCGCCCGATTCATACCGCTCACACTGATCGAACCGAGATCAATCGGTACCCTGTCCGGCTCCTTATGGCTGATACATAACAGAACCCTCTCTCGCGAAGTCACGGCTTTCCTCCAAGATTGTACAGTCTCTGATATCTATTGCGCTTACGAAAAAATGAAAATATCACCTTGCGAAACATCCTCAGGAAAGCAGCAGATCTCTCACGCCGCTCATCCTCAGCCTCCGTCCGTGCTGAACCGCCTCATCGGCTTTTACCGGCCTGCTCTTCTGATACAATCAGCCGTTATTCAGTTTTTCTTCGTGATACTGTCAGCCCCGAAACAGATCAAAACCGCATCGTTCTCCCGGCGTATGCTCTCCCTCGGACAATTTCGTCCCCCGTTCACAAGTCGCCTCCAGAAAGGAGAGAATGACGAAGCCCCTCTTTCAATGAATCATTTTGTACCGCGTTCGAATGCTGCCCCAGAGTATGGTCCGAAGAACGAGAACCTTGTTCAATCCGGCAGGGCTGTCGGCTTTTCAGGGAAAGCCGATTGTTTTTTAATACTTCCCCTTCCTTTGGAACGCCCGAGTCAACCCGGCCCGTGGTTTTGTTAAATATTCAACGATTCACTAAAACTTTCCACCTATGTGCAGTAAAAATATATCACAGTCGATCTACGTATGGCGCGATACTACGCCCCGTGTTGAATTTTCTTTAGGGAGGTTTCGGAGGGACTCTTGGGAATGCAGTACTGACCTATACTAAATATTTAAACGAAGGGCTGAGGCTTCCAGCGGATGAGTCACGATCCCTCGCCCCCATTCGTGCTTTACTCAAAGAGAAAGAGCCCCAAACCCTATATTCAATGATTTACGAATCGTTTACGCCATCTCTGCTTCCGTATGCTCGTTGTACTTGGCGTAGTCTAATAGCTCTGCGACCTCATCCTTGTTTTCGATCTTTATTGCAAAGATCCACCCATCACTGTACGGATCCTTGTTCACCGTATCAGGCACATCTTCTAGGGCCGTGTTCGCCTCGACCACCTCTCCTGAGAGAGGAGTGACAATGTCTGAAACGGACTTCACGGACTCTATCGAGCCCACTACATCGCCCTTCTTCACTTTTTTTCCCTTTTCAGGGATCTCGATAAAGACGACATCTCCGAGCTCGTTTTGCGCGTAATCTGTAATCCCTATTTTCGCGGTATCACCCTCTATATGAATCCAGAGATGTTCTTTGCTGTACTTTAAAGACTCGACCTCCATTTATGGCTCCTTACACTTTTTATTATCACATTAATCTATTAGATTTCCCCTGCGCGAACAAGCATTTTAGCTCCTGAGGACCCTTTCTCACAGTTCCGTTTCTCGAAACGTATTATTCTTTCAGCGTCTCTCTTATGCTTCGCACGATGCGGTCCGGGTTCGGCATGTTTTCCACCTCGAGCGGATGCGCCATCGGCGGTGTAATATCATAGCTCGAGATGATTCGTACCGGGGCCTTCATGTTCTTGAAACATGCGCGGGTGATCTCATGAGAGATGTGGCTTGCGAAGCTCGCCGTGTAGTACGCTTGAAGGACGATCGCAGCCCTCCCCGTCCTGTTTACCGATTTCGCCATCCCTTCCACATCGAGCGGAACCAGTGTCCTCGGGTCGACCACTTCGACCTGCACCCCGTCCTCTTTCTCCAGTATCTCAGCCGCCCTGAGAGTCCTGCTCACCATGTTGGAAAGCGCTACTACGGTGATGTCCTTCCCTTCCCTCATAACCCTCGCCTTCCCAAACGGTATCGTGTAATCTTCACCCGCAGGTACAACCCCCTTCTCGAGGTACACCATCTGGTGCTCGATGAAAAATACCGGGTTATCATCCCGTATTGCAGTCTTCAGGAGTCCCTTCATGTCGTAGGCGTTCGAAGGCATCGCCACCTTGATTCCGGGAAAGTGCGCTATCACGCTCTCGAGGCTCTGTGCGTGCTGCCCTGCATACCCCTTGCCTCCGCCTACAGTGGCCCGTATCGTCATAGGAACAGATGACTGTCCCCCAAACATGAACCGCGCCTTGGCAGCCTGGTTGCCCACCTGGTCCATCGCCTGCAGAACGAAATCTATGTACATCAGCTCAACGACCGGACGGAGACCCACCATCGAAGCCCCTACTCCGGTCCCGATGATCGCCGACTCCGATATCGCCGTGTTGAACACCCGGTCGCGACCGAATGTATCCAGAAGCCCGAGCGTCGCCTGGTACGCTCCTCCCTGCTCCGCAATGTCCTCTCCCCATACACAGACCCGCCGGTCCCGTATCATCTCCTCTGTGAGCGCCTCGAGCACAGCGTGCCTTGCCAGTATCTTGCCCTCCGAGTCCCTTGGAATCTTCCTCGGCTTCTTCAGAAGGAGGCCTGTCCTGTATTTATCCCCGATATCGTCCGACGCCGTATCCGCGTATACTCCGAACATGATGTCCTTTACTTCCGGGTCCCTGCTCTTCGCCGCGAGGATCGTGAGCTCGTGGAGCTTCTTGTACATACGGTCCCACTCGGCCTCAGTCTCATCTTCCGTGAGTATATCACATTCAATGAGCTCGTCCGCGAACCACTCCACAGGATCGTGCTGCCTCCATGCCTTCTTTTCATCCTCTGTGCGGTAAAGATTACCCTTATCCTTGAAGTTGTGCCCCCAGTAACGGTACGTGTTTGCCTCTATCAGCACCGGCCCCTCACCCTTCAGGCAAAGCTCCTTTGCCCTGCGTATCGCATCCCGAACGCTCAACACGTTCATCCCGCATATCGTTTCCGCATGCATCGCCTTGTCGTTATAGGCAAGCCCTCTCTGGGAGAGGTACTCGATCCCTGTTACTTCGCCTTTCTGCTGTCCTGTATACCCGTACTGATTATTCTCAACATAGTATATGATCGGAAGCCCGTGCTCGAACTGGGACATGGCGGCAAAGTTCATCGACTCGTGAGCGATTCCGTTGTTCATAGCACCGTCACCTACCATACACACAACGATCCGTTTTTCTTTCTGCTTCGCTACTGCAAGCGCCGCGCCGGTGGCTATTCCCAGTCCGCCGCCGACGATCGCGTTTGCTCCGAGATTGCCCACAGAGAAGTCGGCAACATGCATTCCTCCGCCCCTGCCCTTGCAGTAGCCGGCTTCCTTACCGAGAATTTCCGCCATCATACGGTAGATGTGGTAATCGATCACCGCATCTAGCGTTTTATCATACTTTTCTACGGAAAACCCGTTCTGTCCCGCCGTGCTGAGCACTTCTTTCAGCTCATCTTCGTTCATCTCATAGTATGCGAAGAGACCTTTTGCGATGCAGTGCCCGTGAGATCGGTGGTGTGCTGTGATATAGTCCTCCTTCTTCAGTGCACTGTTTGCGCCGCACTGCGCTGCTTCCTGACCGTAGCTCAGGTGGGTCGAACCTCTGAACTGATACCCTTCGTGCGGAACGAGACTCTTGTTCTCAAGGTCCCGCACCGTGAATTCAAACGCCCGCTGCGAGAGCATCGCCCTGTATATTCTCAGCGCAAACTCTTTCGTGATAAGCTTCTTATCCAACTCATCCTTCAGCTTCGGTGTGTACTGATAAAGAGGTATTTCAGGAAAGTGCAGCTTCATACCCTTTCTATGTATACACGGAGTAACATCTATGGTTTTCATCTTTTTCTCCTTGTATCGTTATTCGCTCTCGAGCTCTACAGTAGCGACCAATTTACACATTTTTTCCCACAAGCGCAAGCCCCATTCTATCACTGGTTTCTTATGACTACTAAGATATGCAAACGACACAACTCATAATTTCAAGATAACAGGCAGATATAGGACAGTAGACCAAGGGCGATCCAGCCTGTCTCATCAGGCGTATGAATATCTTCCGTGGGGTTTTACCTATTATTTATGAATCTGTACCTTTCATACTCTCAGCGATTCCTCGACAAAACTCTCCATCTCGTTTGTGGCCTTGCTGAACGACTTCGCAGTCGCCACAGTACAGGAGTGAGTATTGAACTGCGGCGGCTCGAGCCCTTCTGGGTCGTACGCATCCCTGAAATACTGAAATCTGTTCAGCTTCTCCAGCACTTCCCCAGGCACCGGCTCCTTCCACCCATCGGCATCAAACTCCATCTCCTCATACTCCGCATCCACCACGCTGATGTACTTCGGGGGACAGGTGAACACAGCAGGTGCACCGGCAAGCTTCTCAAAATGCCACAGCTCTTTCTTCCCTGCCACCTCAGGCCCGGGCCTCATCGAGCAGATCAGCATCTTGCTAAGGCTTCCGT
>Ga0307378_10000729_pt1 | contig 56159 bp, 42 predicted proteins | sample UN1MG_FD_202238 | JGI IMG/M metagenome (GOLD analysis project Ga0307378, IMG submission 202238) | Soil microbial communities from Risofladan, Vaasa, Finland - UN-1 | ecosystem: Environmental > Terrestrial > Soil > Coastal area > Acid sulfate soil | place: Finland: Risofladan, Vaasa | collected... | reverse complement strand
CATCCTTATCCATTGGAACGCATGCGCGTCAATACTTGAAGCAGGAGCCCAGTGCATTAGTAGTGCACGCTGGGATCTGTACGGGGGGTGCCGAGTAATCGGCATTCCTACCGTGATCTCTTGCTCAGCTGACCTCCCGAGTGCTGTAGCCGCTAAACAAAAAAGCCCCACCCTTTCATCAAGTTGATGGAGCTTTGTGTGCATGGCTTGCAAAAGCTTGTTAATCATCCCATCCTCTTCAACGGGTGAATCAGGAAGACTTCGTGCCCACTTCGTTCGAGGAGCGTCCCGCAAAGCGGGACTCGAGGACCGCTTTCGCTCAAGGCGTTAGGCTAAAGCCCTGGGCGAATAGGAAATCGCAAGCGCAGGATAAATCGGCTTATATGTGCAGAAGTTTAAGGAAAAACGGCAAAAAAGGCAATAGTAAAGTTTTTCAGGGGAAGGTAATCGGAGATTACCGAGCGTTGCACTTGAGGAGCATCTTGCCTTCGGCAGGATTTGAGGTGCGTCTCAGTGGAGACGAGACCGAGTTACCGGATACCGACCAGATGTACAGCGTGCCAGCCTTAAGAGCAGCCTTAAAATACTAAAACAATTAACAAAGTTCAACGTAAGAAATACGGAACAAATACGGGACGCCGCTCGGCGACCACGAGCACATGCTTAAATAGGGGAGGCAGGGCCATTTCTGGCCCCGCCCTTAGCCTATTTAATTACCGGAGCTTAGCCTGAAAGCCTTTTACTCGATCACGAATGTGGCAGTACACATTGGATCGATAATGTACTCGGAGCTGTCGCCGGAGACCATTGTTACAGTGTATGTCCCTGGTGCGCTATAGTTTTTAGTTTTCAGATTGAACTGCCATTTGCCATCCCTGAATTCAAACTCATTGCCCTCTGTACCGAATCCTGCTGATAAGGCATCGTCATTTGCATCCACTGCAGGTCCTGCTCCCGAGTTGTACATGACCTGAATCACCGGCGGTGCAGTAATGTCAGCATCGGTTACAGAGTACTCTCCATCCAAGAGTTCGGCCTTAAGGGGGAGCACCCTGTTTTTCTTTACCTTCACAGCCCCTTTGTCCATCGGAGGCTCAAAGCCGACACAAGCGTAAGCTGGTGGCGGAGGACACACGCCGTCCACGGGAGTGGTCATCCAGGTGTCAAAGTCCACGTTATCACTGACGGCACCCCCTGTACCAAAAGGGTTCGTTATTGGGTGATACGGTCCGCTTGCATCTCCCCACCAGTTGTACTTGGCGTCGAGTATGCCTGATCCCTGGTTCCTGGCGGCAAGTGCTGTCGTGCTCACACCTCCGTCGATGAAGTTATTGCAATTGACATGGATATTGGGGGCATCAGCACCAGAGCGAAGCCTGACACCATGTTCGTCAGCATTGACGTTGGACTGGTAGTTGAACTTAACCGTGTTACCGGAGATGGTAACATTGGTTGAAACTGCAGTTCCCCATTCGCCACCCCAAAGTTCGAAGGCATTGGAAGAATTGGCACCGGAATATAAAGGATACGTGTCCTCGAAGGTGTTGTCAGTAACAGAACCACCCACAATGCCAACCTGGAAGCCGGTATACGACATGTCATGGAACCAGTTGTCGCGGATGATTATGTTGCCTCCTTTACCTATATTCATCCCTGTACCACCCTGGCCAGGAGTGCCGTCGATGGTGCCGTCAAATTCATTGCCTTCAACAATCCCATCAGCCATTGGAGTGTCTGTGGCCCAGAATATACCATCTCCCCCGGCATTGAACTTGTTGTAAGCAATATGTAATCTGTCATAGGAGGGACTAATACCACCAAAGTATAGAGTAGCGTGACCTTGTTCATCCTTGAATAGGTTGAAGTCAATCAGCACATCATTATGGCTAAGGTCACCAAAAAGAACCCAGCCACTCGTCGCAGCTTCTCTCGAAACATCAAAGATGCAGTTGGTGAGATGGAAGTTATTGGCATCAACATAGCTCCTGATAATCTGACCGGCACCACCGCTCTCACCGGTAAACTTGAAGCCATCTATTGTAATATCATCAGCAGTAAGTAGAAACGCATACCACGCATGCTTTATGATGGTTTCCGAACCTCTTGTTCCAACTGTTTCAGTAGGATGGGTTCCTACCGCTGGATGCACGCCCCAGTTGGCACCACGAAGTGTAACCGATTTATTTATGGTTACCATCTCATCATACGTCCCTGCCGCCACGTTGATGGTGTCGCCGTTAGTGGCCGCACCAACAGCAGCGTTGATTGTGCAATAAGGCGTCCCTGTTACATCGTTACAAGTGACGGTGTTGTCAACATTGAATATCGCCGGCCACCCCGTTCCGGCAGCCAAAACCACCATGGCCACCAGTGCTAGAATAAAACTTATCTTCGATTTCATGATTTCCTCCTTCCCTTTTTGAAAATTTGTTAATCCAGCTCCTGAGAATTTAAAAAATGTTACCTACTCCACATCCATCACCTCATAGGACATCACCTCCTTTGTCATTTGATGAATTTGGCCAAGCCCACGGTGTAGAAAGCCTCTGACACCAAATCTCGTATCCTTGGGTTGCTGGCTATGCTAGACGCGTGGGTTTGCGTCCTACGGGCATAGATACTCTGGTTCTACAAGATGCCATTATTTAGGCTCCTAATAGCACCTCCATGTCCTGTTAGGAGCCAGGTGGGCAGAATTTGAGGGGGTACTCGATAAGAAAAGCTCCATTATAAGTTTTGCATCAAATCAAAGACCCTGCTTTTGCTGCCATTTTGAATTGTTACCCGTTCTACGGTACGATATTCACGGTGTCCGTGCCCCAAAGTAAGGTCCCATCAAGGGTTTGGCCTTGAAGGAGCCGACGGCAACTACACAGACCGTAACAGCGAAAAACAGGAGGATCTGGATCTTACGCTTGAAAAGGATGTGGAGGAAATCCCTGAGAGACGCCTGGGTTCTTTCCGATGTGTCCATTGCTTCCCCCTGCAAGCCCGGGTAATGACCGGCCCCGCAACTGACCGGGGCAGGATCAGCCGATCACCCGGAATGATGTAACCGTGCGCAATGAGCTGTTTTGAGACCCGAAAAGCAAAACAATTAAGCAGCTTATGATAATAGAGGTATCGGTGCAGCGACAATTGGACTTTGGGTGTAATTTTTCGACAAAAAAGCCCCATATTCCAAGGCGAGAGGTAGGCCTGTTGGTGTAGGACACGTGGCCTAGACTGAGAGCAGCACGTGGAGCAATTCATCCTTTTGAGTTCGCCGATCAGCACGCCGTCGCTCAACCGAAACAGGTTGCTCGGTTAGCCTGCGCTCCCCATAGCGCCTGTCAACGATCACCTTTACGCCTTCCTGCCCCGCAAACGCACTGCGCAACTCCTTTTCCAGGTGGAAATAGGGCCGCTGTACGATGATGGTCATGGCCCCGGCCCCCTGTTCAAGTGGGGAAGTCGCTTTACCGATACTCAAGAGAAATTGGGGCAGTACACTCATGATGACCTCCTAGTCTCTGAACACCGAACAGCCGATCTAACGCCCCATCTAAAACAAGGGGCACGGTACTTGTCAATCGGACTCAGGTTTGATTTTCAGCGGAAAAAGGTATTAGGTGAGGCCTTTGCCGATGGCATAGAGCACGGCCTGGAGGCGCCGGGTGACATTGAGTTTCTTGAAAATGTTGTTAACGTGACATTTGACCGTTTTTTCACTGATGAAGAGGTCCTGGGCGATCTCCTTGTTAGTACTCCCTGTTGCGAGAATCTTCAGGACCTCCTGCTCCCTCGGAGTTAACATCTCCTGAGTACTTCGCGAATTTCCCCTGTTTGAGCCGGCGAGGCCCTGGTGGTCAAAGTATCTGGACATGAGTTTCCGCTCTACCCACAGCTCTCCCCGGTGCACCGCCTTGATGGACTTAACAAGGTCAGACGCAGCAGAATGCTTGGAGAGGTATCCCTTTGCCCCGGCCTTGAGGCACTCGAAGATGATGGTTTCGTCGGCATCTTGAGCCAGCATGATGGCCCTGGAGTTCGGGCTTTTTTGCCTCGCAGGCAAGAGGGTATCGATGGCATCGATCTCGGGCAGGGAGATATCCAGGAGCACGACATCGGGCTTGAGGTCATCGACGAGATTGATTGCCTGGAGACCGTTGACCGCCTCTCCCACGACCTCGATGCCGTTTTCTTCGCCGAGGCTCAGCCGGAGCCCCTCCCGATGGAGCCGGTTACCGTCAGCGATTACAACCCGAATCGGACCTTCCATGTCAACCTCCTGGCCGGCGGAAGTACACGGACTATCTAAGGTCGAGTATTTGTTCTGAATGCAGCGAACGCGACAGCACTGTTGCCATTGTTGATTCCTGCCCCCGTAACGTTATTCGTCTGAGCGATGTGACGGCCTTTTACGGGGTCCCTCGTGACCCCAGGCTGTTCGTGCACGCGCTTACGGGTAACTGTTTCGGCTGAGTTGAAGATTACGTAAGGAATCCAGCGTTCTTTCAGCCTTCAACGAGCGCTTGAGATGAGATAGAAGATCGATGGGGCGGTTGCAGAAAAAAGCCCTCACCTCTGCCCCGAGGTGAAGGCCCTGTGCAGGATGTGTGGAGATCGTTTTCTTTCATCATTCCACAGTTTTTAGACGAGCTGCCTGATTAGACAAGAGATTCTTATGCTTGCACCGATTCCTTATAAAAAATCTTTCTAACAAGAAAGCAGCAGAAAGTCAATACTATTTTTTTCTGATAAAATACGATAGAAAATCAGTAGTGCTAAATCGATAAGAGGTGGGATCGAAGGTTCGCCTTTTTCTTTTTGAGGCCCAGTTTCTTTCTGATACTGTCTCGGTGAGATTCAACGGTGCGCCTGGACAGGTTCAATACATCCGCAATATCCTGGCTCGTTTTTCCCTCCCGTATCATGCCTGCAACCTGAATTTCCGTGGGGGTCAGGCTCAGGAATTTGGCAGACAGGGTGCGGGAAAAGGGTGAAATCACGTTGTTGAGGTTGGACTCAAGGACCTGCACACAAGCTGCTTGTTTACTGGTGAGGGAGGTCTTTTTTAATTTCTCAAGGAATGGAATAACCAACTGCTTCATGTTGAACATGACCTTTTCCTCGAGCTCCACTCTGTCATCGTCTTTCTTCTCCAGGAGCACCCGTAAGGCGGTGTTCAAATCGGAAAGGCTGTCGGCCTTGATCTTCAGCTCCTTTTCCCCTTCTTTCAGGGCTTTCTCAGCCAGTTTTTGCCGGGTGACGTTCCTGGTGATCTGCACAAGACGGACAACAGCACCAGCCTCGTTTTTGATCGGTACAGCATAACTATCCCAGTAAGCCTCTCCCTTTGTGCTCTTCGAAGTCGATCGATGCACGAGAGCGTGTTCCATGTGCCCGGACTTCAGCGCCTTTTTACTTGGGCACGCAGAGCACGGGGTATTCCTACCGACCAAGGCTTCAAAACAGTACTGACCTACGAGCTCTTCAGGAGTTATCTTGAGCTCTCTGGCGGTTGTTTTGTTTGCCCAGATGATCCTCATATCGGTATCTGTGAGCCTGATCCTGTCGACCGAGGCATCGAGTATTGCCTGTTTCTGGGCCTCAGCTGCATCGAGTGCCTCATCTGCCCGCTGTAAGCCTGAAACCCGCTGACGGAGATCCTGTAGTTCATCGATGAGTTGCTCTCTGGTTTTTCCTTTATCTTTCATTGCAATACCCCGCATGATGACAAAAAGGCGTACCGAGAGGCCTAGTGTTTCAGCCTCACCTACTTTTCATATCCGGTGATCGGGCCATGTGGCAGATACGTTGAAAGGGCCAAGCAATGGGGGAACCGATATTTATCTCTTCTAACCTACCGAATTTGAGTGCAAGTGACAAGCAGAAAATGCCCTAGGCAAAACCGTTCTAATCCTGCTCCTCAAGCATGGCCGTTATGGCCCCTGAAACCCGTTCGATGAGGTCGGGCATAGTTTGTTTCGTGTAGCTGATCGTCTCAATTGGTTCTCCCAGTTGGATCACTATTGATCCTTTGCGTATCGTAAAGCTCCCCTTGGGCATAATCTCCTTGGTGCCTTTGATCGCCACCGGAACAACGGGAACACCGGAGGCGACGGCGAGCTGAAAGGCGCCTCGCTTCAGCGGCTGCAAGTGCCCGTCGTAGCCCCGTGTTCCCTCGGCAAACATGACCAGCGAGGTGCCACTCTTGATCCGGTCAACGGCCCGCTCAAAGGTACGCCTGGCCTTTGCAGGGGAGGAGCGGTTAATGCTGATGTAACCTGCCCTTTTTATTGACCAGCCGAGGACGGGTATACGCATCAATTCCTTTTTCAGGATAAATTTGAAATCAACGGATAGATAGGCCAACAAGGAGAAGATATCAAAGAAACTCAGATGGTTTGGAACAAAGATATAGGTCTTTTGTCTATCTATGCTTGGCAGCCCCCTTATCTCAACCTTCACCCCCGTACCCCAGAGAATAATCTTTGCCCAGGGCACAGCGCAGTAAAAATGGATGGTCTTGCTCCCGGCAAGAAAGAGGGACAGCAGGATACCAAAGAGTATCCAGAAGAGGGTGTTGAATATGCCGAAGAATACCCAGAAAAACAGAGATCTGATCATCGTCATACGTCAAGACCTTAATCAATACCATAAACTATCCCGCTACGAAGCGGGGCGGTCCAAGCTATGCTATGCAGGTGAGTGGGCTCTGACTTCTAACCTCTCGCCCGCTCCTTAGGGTCGCTCGAGCCCGCAGAGGCCGCTGAGTAAAATAACTACGGAATGATTGCTTACCGTTTTATGGGAGAAGGTCTTTAAGGAAAAAAGAATGCATTCTTTTTTCCTTTTAGAACCTTTCCCATACACAATCCCGCGTAGCGTGCTTGCACGCCCCAGAGGGGCAAGGTAAGCAATCTCTTGTGTAGCATGAGAAATTTTTATTCTCTGAGCACTCAGTGAGCTCTGCCTGCCCCGCCCGCCCCGTAGCTCCGGGAGATGGTACTGGGGTAGGTGCCGTGCATCGTACTGGGGTGAGAGATTAAGGATCCTTCTGGGGTCAAAATCAAGCCACCCTTCTTCAGGGTGGTTGGTGCCTGGTAACCCCCTAAAAGTAACTGTGCAGGCCGGGGAGAAGGTTAACGCCGAAGTACGTGAACAGCACGGCAGCAAAGCCGATGAGGCTCATGATGGCCAGCTTCTTGCCACTCCAACCCCACACGAATCTAAAATGGAGCATTGCCGCGTAAACGAGCCACGATATAAGGGACCAGGTTTCCTTCGGGTCCCAACTCCAGTACGAACCCCATGCGGAATAGGCCCAAACCGAACCGGTGATAATTCCGAGGGTCAGGAAGATGAACCCGATAACAACACTGTGATAGGTGAGTTCTTCCAGGATTTCCCGGTGCGGTAAAAGGCGGAGGAAAGACCCTGCGTTTCCTGCCCTTTCAAGTCCCTTTATCAGATACATAAATCCCAGGCCACAGGCCAGTGTGAAAGCCGCGTATCCGAAAAAGCAGGTGATAACGTGGCTTATCAGCCAGTTGCTCTGTAAGGCGGGGATGAGTGGCTGAATCCTGCTGTTGACATTTGGCGAAAACGATGCGAAGGCCATGGACAGGAAGGCAAAGGGTATCACAAAGGCACCCACATGTTTGCTCTTGATCCGCCATTCTACGATGAGGTAAAGGAGCACGATGGTCCAGGCAAAGAAGATGAGGGATTCATAGAGATTCGACAGGGGCGCGTGCCCGATTCCCAGCTCGTAGGATTCAAACCACCGAATGATCAAGGCGGCGGTTTGGGCGAGAAGCCCCACAAGGGCAGTGACCGAGGCAAGGGTGCCCCAAAATCCCTTTCCCGTAACAAGTCTGAAGATATAGAAGACGGCTGAGCCGAAATAGATGAAGGTTACCCAGCTCAGGATGGTCGTGTTGATGATCATGCTAACCTCGCAGTATCCCTGGCGGCAATATGCCTGAGGAGATATTCCGTTTCCCGCTTGAGCCCGACAGGGTCTCTGTTGCTCCTGGCACTCACCATTATCCTGGTTTTCCCCTCGGCCTCATCCACTCTGACCCAAAACCTCTTGTGGGAGGAGAAAAAGGTTACGAGGAATCCGGCTACGATGAGAAAGGCACCGATTGCCACGACGGAGACGCCCGGATCGTGGCTTAGCTGGAGACCTGTGTAAAAGGTCTGCTCGATACCATTGAGCTCGAAATAGTATGGTTTGTAGCGGCCCGGGTTGAACTTGGGCACCTTGTCGAGCAGGTCAGGAATAGCCCGTTTCATTTTCTCTATGCCTTTAAACACCCAGAACTGTAAGGTGGCGTCGGGGGAGTGAACGGTCAAGAGCACGGCAGGGCCCATGGACATCAGATTCTCTTCTATCCTCTCAACCGTTACCTTTGCCGCATCACCATGAAGAGAGAAGGAATCCTTCAGGTAAACCGTCATGTGTGTTTGTGGCCTGTTCGCCTTGGTTATGGTTATATGCACCTTGCCGCCGGGAATGGCCCCATAGTTTGCCTGGTAGAACCTGATACCGTTGACGGTAATAGGATGGTTGACACGGAGCGGCCCCTGAAGAATCACCGTATCCTCCTTCAGGAAGCTGAGGTCTGACCGATATTCTCTGGGCATTCCGTTTTCATAGTATGCTATAGAGAATTTATCGCACCGAACCGTAAAATCCAGTTTCTTTAAGCCACTCTGCCGTTCCACATAGACCCTATCGGTAGATTCTCCTTCGGCAATATTGACAAAGGCCTTAAAGCCCCATTGTGAGCCAATGAGCGCGCCGGCAATTACAACCAAAATGCTGACATGGATGACATAAGCCGCGAAACCGGAGAATGCCCCCTTTTCTCCGTAAAAGGTGGTGGCCTCGTCTGTGTCCTTTTTTCTGAATCGTTTCAGTCTTTTCTGGAGAAGGCGTTCCACCGTAGAGGTTATCTCATTCCGGTTTCCCTCAATCATGACGATGTTATCAGGGGGCAGATCCTCAAAGGGCTTGCTCCTGTCAAGGGAAGGTCTGGTAGTGAAGAGCTTCCATGTTGTGGGGAACCGCTTGATGGAACAGGCTATCAGATTGAGGTACAACAGGCACATCAAAACAATGAACCAGACGGAATGGTAGATATCAAAGAGCTGAAGGGATTTGAAGATATCGACCAGTTTTGGGCTCAGATGCGTGACCGTGTCGCCCGGGCCATACTGTTGGGGAATAACCGTGCCCAGAATGGAGACAAGGGCGATCATAATCAAGAGAATGATCGTGAGCCTGACTGATGCAAAAAAGGATATAAGTCTCTTTTTCATGTCTAAACGAATCTATGATCCCCCTATCTCTTCGTCGGTCAGATAGCAGGCCGGGTCCTCTCCCCATATATCTCCGGTTATCGCCTCAGCGCGGGCCCGAAAGTTGCCGCCGCATGTGTCGAGCCACCTGCACCGGGCGCATTTGCCTGTAACATGTCGCTTCTTATCTTTGAGCTGGGCCATGAGCGGATTTGAGAGATCAGGCCATATTTCACTGAACGGTCTGGAAAGTACCGTGCCGAAGGAGTGCTGGCGCCAGAATTGATCTGCATGCACCTGACCGTCCCAGCTGACGCAAGCGATCCCCTCCCCGGAGCTGTTTCCTCCGTTCATCTTGAGGAGCTCTAAGGTTTCAGATGCCCTGGGGTTCTGTTCCTTGAGCATCCTCAAGTACAGGTATGGGCCGTCAGCATGGTTGTCTACGGTAAGGACCTCCTTTTTCAGGCCCCTCTTATGCATCTCCGCAGTCCTGTCCATGATGAGATCCACGACCCGCCTGGTCTCGCCGTGGGAAAGATCTTGATCTACCAAATCCGATCCCCTGCCGGAATAGACCAGATGATAAAAGCAGACCCGCTCGATATTCTCCTGTTCCACCAGATCAAGGATGCCGGGCACCTGATCGGCGTTCAACCTATTCATGGTGAAACGGAGGCCCACCTTGAGTGCTGCATTCCGGCAATTCCTTATACCGTCCAGGGCCATTTGAAAGGCCCCCTTAACACCCCTGAATTCATCGTTAACCCTTTCCAGTCCGTCAAGGCTGACACCGGCATATGAGATACCGGCATCTTTCAATGCCCCGGCCTTCTCCTTGGTAATGAGGGTGCCGTTTGTAGAGATTACTACCCTCATCCCCTTGTCCGCAGCATGGCGGGCCAGCTTGATCAAATCACCTCTCATCAAGGGTTCTCCTCCGGAGAAGAGCAGAACCGGCACCCCGAACGAGGCAAGATCATCAATGAGGGTAAGGCCTTGCTCTGTAAGTAACTCACCTTCGTTGCTGCGATGCACGGCCCGGGCGTAACAGTGGATGCAGCGCAGGTTGCAGGCCCTCGTGCAATTCCACACGACCACGGGTTTCTTGTCGGAAGAAAACTGAAGCAGATGAGCCGGCAGGCTTTTCGAATGCCTGCCATATCTGAGCGGATCCGATGCCTCAACCGTTCCGCAATAGAGTTTTGATATGCCGATCATTGTTCTCTCTGCCAAATACTCACTAAATCATTTATTTTCTATTGCGTTTGCAACCCTGTCAAGAAGTTTATAACCGAAGTTTGATGAACTCGCAAAAAGTCGTCACTCCGGTGAAAACCGGAGTCCAGAACCTCTGTAACTAACTGAAAAGACTGGATTCCGGCTTTCGCCGGAATGACGGAAAATGGTCATTTCCGACTTTTTACGAAGTCATCAAGTTTATAACCGAGATGATAATCATTATCACATGGATTAACATCCCTTTTTGGGATTTTTTTGGAATGAGCAGCCCCAAGAATCCTTGAATCGGACTCCAAAGGCAGGGGCCTGAAATCCCTGTTGATAAATCCTTGAGGGAGGAGTAATTTAAGAATCAGGGCAGTTTCAAAGGCAAACCTTTTATACATAAGGGGGTGTGTTACCATGGCAATCAAGGTTATCATTACCAGGAAGTTGGCTCAAGGCAAGGAAAAGGATCTGCTTCCATTGCTCATGGAGCTTCGAACCAGGGCCATGGGTCAAGGGGGGTATATCTCGGGTGAGACATTGAAGGGTGTGAGCGATCCTGACGAGTTCTTGGTGATCAGCACCTGGAACAGCCTTGAGGACTGGAGGGCATGGGAGGCGAATCCTGAGCGCCAAGAGATCCAGGAGAGAATCGACGGTGTGTTGGACGAAAAGACCACGGCCAAGGCATATCTCTACGGATAGGAACCTTTTAAACCCTCGATCTCGGGCGGTAAGTGCATCTTTGTAGGAATCACTTCAGATGGTTCATGGCGAGCAGCCGGAATCGAATGAGGTGGTCGTTCGATCAGGGTATAGCGCTGATCTTAATTAATACCATAAATCATCCCGCTGCAAAGCGGGGTGATCCAAGCTATGCTATGCAGGTGAGTGGGTTTTGCCTTATTATCTCTCGCCCGCACCCGTTCGACTCTGCTCAGGGTCGCTCGAGCCCGCAGACCCGCCTGCCAGCGCCTGAAGCGCAGCTGATGGCGGGCAGGGGCCTCTGAGTAAAATAATTACGGAATGATTGCTTACCCAATCCCGCGTAGCGTGATTGCACGCCCCAGAGGGGCAAGGTAAGCAATCTCTTGTGTATCCTGAGAAGATCTTGATTCTCTGAGTACTCTGGGTGCTCTGCCTGCCCCGTAGGTGCCGTGCATCGTACTGGGGTGAGAGATCAAAGACCCTTTTAGGGTCAAGAGCAAGCCACCCTTTCTAGGGGTGGTTGTTGACTGATCAGGGTCTTCTCTGTGTTGTGATGGCAGCTGGAAGGGGTGATGCCTATCTCAATGAGCGAGGTCCGGTTTACCGGCTATGTTCCCGGTGTTGCAGGCAAGATAATGGAGGTACATGGCGTTTACTATCACGAAAACTGGGGTCTCGATATCTCTTTCGAGACCCAGGTTGGAAGAGAGCTTTCGGAGTTTCTTGCCCGGTTCCAGCCAGGGCGGGACGGGCTGTGGGTTGCGAATGTGGCAGGGGCCTTTGCAGGTTCCGTGGCCATAGACGGGAGCGATGCCGGAAACCAGGGTGCCAGGCTGCGGTGGTTTATCGTTACCCCCGCGTTTCAGGGGAACGGCATTGGCAAGGCCCTCTTGGGGAAATCGGTCCAGTTTTGCAAAGAGGTTGGCTATAAGCGGGTTTTCCTGTGGACCTTTGAAGGCCTGGATACGGCCCGATATCTCTATGAGTCCGTAGGCTTCAGGCTTTGTCAGGAGCATGAGGTAAGGCAATGGGGGCGGGAAATAAAGGAGCAGAGGTTTGATTTCACCCTCTGAGTTGCCGCAGTCCCTTACCTGTTAAAGGTGCCCCCCTTCGCTGGAAAAAAAGACATCCATATCCCTGACGAGTGCTAAGTCCTTCGATTCATAAATTCAATGACGAATTTATTCACTCAGGACTTAGTGCTGAGTGAGCATTTCTTCCGATTCCGTTCGCAAGAATACGTGACTGTATTTGCGAATCGAAGCACCACGTCACGCAGAATACTATCTCGGTAATATTCCGCGGACCCAGTGTAATACTCGAAAGCCCTATAGGAGGCCGAGCTCTTCAATGAACCCCTTCTTGATGCTCTGCGGATCTATTTCAATCACCTCAATACCCGCACTGGTGAGGAGGGCTGCTGTCACGCCGAGCGCGTAGCCGGTATCTGTTTCGCAATAGGGGGTAGCCAGCCCGCATGAGGGGCTTTTGGTTTTCAGGAGCGCCGTTGTAGCGCCGCTTATCTCTGCCAGCCTCAGGGTCTCACGGGCCCCCTTCAGAAAAGCCGGTGTCACATCCTGGCCGGACGAGTTTATGACCTGCCCGTGTCCCGCAAGGACTGCTTTTCCATCACCGTTTACGATGGTGGCCGGGCTTCGCGGTGTGGGTAGGCCTCCGAGCTGTTCGGGGCAAATGGGTATGAGATGCAGCTCCTGGGCCTTGGCAACGATCTCTGGAACCTTGCTGTGCCCGCCGTCATAACGGCAGGCAATTCCGAGGAGGCAGCTGCTGATTAGCACCGGCAAACCGTACAACCTCAATCCACAAATCTCACTGCACGATCTTCGGGATCCCTTTGCTGTATCCACCCTATCCGGTAGGCCGTTTCGCCCATTGCCTTGATCTGATTAATGACATCCTGGACATCCTGTTCGGCGACGATAAGAATCATGCCGATGCCATTGTTGAAGGTTCTCATCATCTCCTCTTCGCTGATACTTCCGGCCTTTTGGATAAAACCAAAGACAGGTTGCGGCGTCCACGAGGAGCGGCTAATGATCGCCTGGCAGTGGGCGGGCAGTATCCTCGGGAGGTTTTCGCTTATCCCGCCACCGGTGATGTGGGATATGCCGGATATATGGAAGTTCCTGATGAGGGGATTCATGGTATCCACATAGATCTTCGTGGGCTCAAGCAATTCCTCCCCAACGGTCCTGCTGAACTCCTCGACATAATCATCCACGGACATCTTGAGTCCATCGAAAAAGATGCGCCTCACCAGGGAATAGCCATTGCTGTGAAGCCCGCTGGAGGCCAATCCGATGAGCTGGTTCCCGATAGCTGTATCACTGCCGTCTATGATCTGATCGGCATCTACTAAGCCCACGATAAAACCGGCTAGATCATATTCGTCCGGCGAATAGAATCCGGGCATTTCAGCCGTCTCCCCGCCAATAAGGGAGCACCGTGCCTGTTCGCAGCCCGTGCTGATTCCCTCTATTATCTGTACGGCCGTTTCATGGTTGAGCTTACCCATTGAAAGGTAATCGAGAAAAAACAGGGGAGTGGCGCCTTGCACAATGATGTCATTGACGCACATAGCTACCAGGTCTATTCCCACGGTATCGTGTTTATTGAGCATGAAAGCTATCTTGAGCTTGGTGCCGACACCGTCAGTGGAGGAAACGAGAACGGGTTTTTTCATATTCTCCACATTGAGGGAGTAAAGGGCAGCATAGGCACCCAAGTCGCTCATAACATTCGATTTGAAGGTCTTGCTGACAATCGGCTTTATACTCTCAACGAACCTCTTGCCAGCCTCTATGTCTACCCCTGCTTCCGCGTATCTGTCCTTTCTTTTCCCCTTTGCCATCACTGTTGTCCTTCCGCGAACCTTGAAAGTGGGTATTTTACCGGGGGACCAACGATCGGATCCGACAGGTTAAGATCGTAAAAGCCAATATACCATATCTTTTCCCGTCTAGACAATCTGTCCCCGGCGGGCCGTGGCACCATGGCTTCACTGAGCCAATCGTTTAAAAAGTCACCTCTCTGCTACCTAATCTCTTGAAGAAATGCAAGTTCTATTTTAATGTTACTACCGGGAGAGAACAACCCTTCTGCTTATTAGGAGAAGGTTTCGTCAGCAGAAAAAGGTCTCACGGGAGGGGAAGAGGCCTTTGAAACCAAACGGGCCACGCAAAAGAAGTTTTTGACTGTTCCCTGCCTGGTGTAGTATGAGAATAGGACCTTAATTGATACCATAAACCATGTCGATACAAAGCGGGGTGGTCCAAGCTATGTTATACAGGTGAGTGGGTTGTGAATTTTTATCTCTCGCCCGCTCCCTTTGGGTCGCTTGAGCCCGCAGAGGCCGCTGAGTAACATAACTACGGAATGATTGCTTACCGTTTTATGGGAGAAGGTCTTTAAGGAAAAAAGAATGCATTCTTTTTTCCTTTTGAAACCTCTCCCATACACAATCCCGCGTAGCGTGATTGCACGCCCCAGAGGGGCAAGGTAAGCAATCTCTTGTGTAGCATGAGAAATTTTTATTCTCTGAGCACTCAGTGAGCTCTGTGAGAGATTAAGGATCCTTTTAGGGTTAAAACCAAGCCACCCTTTTTAGGGGTGGTTGCTGTCAAGGGGGGTGCATATAATGAGTAGATTCCAGCGGATCGATCGACTGCCTCCATATGTATTTGCCACTGTTGATGAGCTTAAGATGGAGGCGAGGCGGATGGGTGAAGATATTATTGATCTTGGCATGGGCAATCCCGATCTGCCGACACCGAAACACATCGTAGACAAGATGATAGAGGCAGTAAAAAAGAGCAAGAACCACCGGTATTCCGCCTCGAGGGGAATTACTAAACTTCGGGAGGCCATCTCCGATTGGTACAAGGTTCGTTTCGGGGTTGAGATAGACCATGAAGAGGAGGCTATCGTTACCATCGGGGCAAAAGAAGGGATCGCCCATCTCGTTTTGGCCGTAATATGCCCCGGTGATGTGGTCTTTGCGCCCGATCCTACGTACCCCATTCATCCCTACTCTGTGGTTATAGCAGGCGGTGACCTCCGCGGGATTCCGATCGGACCTGACCGGGATTTCTTTGAAGATCTCTTGACGGCAACCAAGCAGACATGGCCGAAACCGAAGATGTTGATCATTTCATATCCCCATAACCCAACGACCGGTGTGGTGGATATCGAGTTTTTCAAGAAGATAGTGGAGTTCTGCAAAGAGCATGAAATGATGGTTATCCATGACTTTGCCTATGCCGATTTGGCCTTTGACGGTTATGAACCTCCGAGTTTTCTCCAGGTGCCCGGGGCTAAGGATGTGGGTGTGGAATTCTACTCTATGACCAAGAGTTATTCCATGCCTGGTTGGCGGGTGGGGTTTTGCGTTGGTAATAGGGAAATAGTGGCAGCCCTGAGGAGGATTAAGAGCTATCTGGACTATGGCATTTTTCAGCCCATCCAGATCGCGGCTATCATCGCCCTGAAGGGACCCGATGACTGTGTGAGGGAGATAGTAGACGTATACCGGGAGAGGCGGGATACCCTGGTCGACGGCTTAGGCCGTATGGGCTGGGAGATAGACAAGCCGAAGGGCACCATGTTTGTCTGGGGGAAGATACCGGAGGGGTTTTCGAAGATGGGTTCTGTGGAATTCTCAAAACTGCTCATAAGGGAGGCCAAGGTAGCTGTTTCCCCAGGTATCGGCTTCGGGCAATACGGTGAGGGGTATGTCCGGTTTGCCTTGGTCGAGAACAAACACAGGATTAACCAAGCTGTACGGGGAATCAAGAAGGTCCTGTAGAGCACCTGAAGGTGGCTGCTGAGGGGCGCGCACCATCGAAATGGTGCAGGCAATGAAGGGCAAGGAGCATAAGATGTCTCAGATAAGGGTTGGCTTAATAGGGTATGGGACCGTGGGGGCAGGGACCGTAGAAGTTCTGGTCAAGAACCGGGAACTGATAGAGGACCGGGTTGGCGCAACGATTGTTCTGAAAAAGATCGCAGACCTGGATATAGAAACGGACCGGGGAGTTCAGGTGGATCCCGCCTTGCTTACCACCAATGCAATGGAGATAATCGATGACCCTGAGATCGATGTCGTCCTTGAACTGATGGGCGGCTGTGATGAGGCCAAGGAATACATTACCATGGCCATGGAGCGGGGCAAGCATGTGGTTACGGCCAACAAGGCACTCATCGCCCAACACGGTAAGGAGTTGTTTGAGACAGCGGCACGGTGCGGTGTTGATATTGCCTTTGAGGCGAGTGTGGGGGGAGGTATCCCTATCATCCGGGCTATGAGGGAGGGCCTTGCAGCAAACCAGTTTGAGGTGGTACTGGCGATCCTGAATGGAACATCGAACTACATCTTAACCAGGATGACGCAAGAAGGGCTGTCCTTTGACGAGGCGCTGGCGCTTGCCCAGCGACTGGGCTATGCGGAGGCGGATCCAACGCTTGACATCGATGGTAGTGATGCTGCCCATAAGCTGACCATCATCATCTCTCTGGTTTTCGGGTACCCGTGCACGTATGAGGATGTGTACAAGGAGGGGATTGACAATGTCTGCCTTGAGGATATACGGTTTGCCGGCGAGTTTGGCTACTGTGTGAAGCTCTTGGCAATTGCGCGGCAGGTGGACGGCCAGATTGAGGCCAGGTTGCACCCCGCCTTTGTTCCCCTGGATCATATCCTGGCAAACGTCAATGAGGCCTATAACGCCGTGTATATTGAAGGTGACTTTGTCGGACCCACGCTCTTCTATGGGCTCGGTGCCGGGAGGCGGCCGACCGGGAGCGCCGTTGTGTCTGATCTCATGGACATAGCCAGAAACCTCATCAAAGGTATTTCACGGAGGGTTTCGCCGCTGTCTTTTGCGCGTTCTCCCGCTCGGGAGTTGTCTCTGAGGCCAATGGATCGGGTGACTACCGAGTACTATTTTCGATTTTCAGCGGTGGACAGGCCCGGCGTGCTCTCCAGGATATCCGGTGTTCTCGGCGAAAATAATATCAGCATTGCCTCGGTAATTCAAAAAAAGAGGGGGGCCCACGGGTCTGTGCCGGTCGTAATGCTAACCCACGAGGCAAAGGAGAGCGATGTCAGAAAATCCCTAAAGATCATAGATCAGCTGGACGTCGTCGTTGCAAAGACGGTGCTTTACAGGGTAGAAAGGAAGACAGGTATCTAAATGTATATTGTTTGTCCCGATCTGGAAGGGATTTTTGTGCCGGAGATATGGATCAATGTGGCAGAAAAGACGGGAATCGACGAACTCCTGCTGACCACACGGGATGTGCCCGACTATGATCAGTTGATGAGGGGGAGGCTCGAGATCCTCAAGAGGGCCCACCTCAAGATCACCGACATCCAAAAGGTAATCCGGTCTATGGAACCCCTGGATGGGGCACTGGAGTTTTTGGCATGGCTGAGAGGGACCTTTCAGCTCATCCTTGTGTCCGACACCTTTGTTGAATTTGCGGATCCCCTCTTGCAGAAACTCGGAAGACCCACCCTTTTCTGCAACTCCCTTATTATCGATCCCGACGGTACCATAGCCGATTATCGGCTGCGACAGCGGGACGGCAAGAGACACGTGGTGGAGGCACTGAAGGGCTTAGGCTTTGCGGTCATCTCCGTCGGCGACAGCTATAATGATACCACCATGCTCGGCGCCGCAGATCACGGCATACTGTTTAGGCCCCCTGAAAGGGTAAAGGATGAGTTCCACCAATACCCCGTTGTGGGCACCTATGAGGAGTTGAAAAACCTGCTGTTGAGATATGCAGAGAGAGGGCGCTGAATGAATGACAAGAAGAGTGTTGCGTACTACCGGGTTATCTACGGTGACTGCGACTCAATGGCTATCGTCTACTATTCCAACTATCTCAGACTGTTTGAAATAGGAAGGACTGAGGCGTTGCGTGACCAGGGCATAACATACCGGGAGGTTGAGAGGAGAGGGTTTTTTCTGCCGGCCACAGAGGCCTATCTCAAATACGCTCAACCTGCTGCCTACGATGATCTGCTGACCATTGAGACGAGGGTTGGTTTTGTGAAACGGGCGAGCAGTAGATTTGATTATGTCATTTACAGGGAAGGGGACAGGATTGTGGAGGGTTATACCGTACATGCGTGTCTGGATAGAAATAACCGGATCGTTCGGTTTCCCGATTTTTTGCTCAAGATACTCAAAGGAGAGTGAGTGATGAACATGCTGTTTTTTGGGCCGAATGGCAGCGGAAAAGGGACTCAAGGTGCGATCATAAAGGAACAGTATGCAGTGCCCCACATCGAAACGGGGGTGATATTCAGGGAGAATATGGCAAAAGGGACGGAGCTCGGGGAAGAGGCCAAGTCCTACATCGATAAGGGGGAGCTGGTACCGGACGATGTAACCATTCCCATGGTCCTAAACAGGCTCAAGGAGAAGGACTGCTCATCGGGCTGGCTCCTGGATGGTTTTCCGAGAAACCGAAATCAGGCCGTCAAGTTGTACGAGGCCCTGTCCCAGGAGGGAATCAGTGTTGATGTGCTTATTGAAATGGTACTGGACAGGGATGTTGCCAAGAAAAGGATCATGGGCCGCAGACTCTGTGTGAATGACAACAACCACCCGAACAATATCAATATCGATGCAATCAAACCGGACGGAGACAGGTGCAGGGTATGCGGCGGGGAGTTGAGAAAAAGGGATGATGATCAAGACGAGGTGGCAATTGATCAGAGGCACGACATCTACTACGACACCGAGACCGGTACCCGGTCTGCCGTGGAATACTTCAGGGACCTGACAAGCAAGAGCGGTATTCCGGCTATTGTTGAGCTGGATGGCAGGAATAGCGTGGAAGCGGTCACCAGGGAGTTGATGGAGAAATTAGGCAAGATTACGTTTGAAGTGAGCTAAAGTGACTAAAGTGAGCTAACGTTATGTTTCAGTGAAGGGGTGGCCCTAGGAATTGCAGAGTACCTTTACACTTCAGGCACTTTAGGCACTTCAGGCACTTATAACCTTAGGCACTTACATAAAGGAGTTAGCATGGAATATTCGATCAGCCCGGATGGAGAAAGGTTTCCACTTCCCCAGCAGGATGACTTCGAGCGGGAATTTGAGAGGCTTGCCAAGATTGCCGAGAGCCAGCGAGAAAAGGGAAAGGAAATCGTCGTTGTTATGGGGCTCGGGTTCGTCGGTGCGGTTATGGCAGCGGTTGTTGCCGATAGCGTGGACAAGGAGACCGGAGAGCCCGATAAGTTCGTGATCGGCATGCAAAGGCCGAGCACGCGAAGCTTTTGGAAGATCCCCTTGTTCAACAGGGGTATTTCGCCTGTGAGCGCGGAAGATCCGGCTGTGCAGCAACTGATCGAGCGCGGGGTCAAGGAAAGAAAGACCTTAACGGCCACGTATTCATACGATGCGCTAAAACTGGCAGATGTTCTGGTGCTCGATGTCCAGTGCGATTTCATCAAGGAGGACCTGGGAAATCTTCACAGCGGCCACGCGGAGATGAGCGCCATTGAGGAGAGTTTTAAGATTATCGGGAATCTGATTGAACCAACCTGCCTCGTCCTCATCGAAACGACCGTGCCTCCGGGAACAACCGAGTATATCGCCTATCCAATTATCAAGATGGCCTTCAAGAAGAGAGGGATTAAAGAGGAACCCCTCATCGCCCATTCGTTTGAACGGGTGATGCCGGGGCGAGAGTATGTGAAGTCCATCCGGAATTTCTGGCGGGTCTGCAGCGGTGTCAATAAGGAAAGTGAGGACAGGGTAGTCAGGTTTTTGAGCGATGTCCTTGACGTTGATAACTATCCATTAACGGTTCTGGAGCGACCGATTGAGAGCGAGACCTGTAAGATTGTTGAAAATAGTTACCGGGCCACGATCCTTGCCTTCTTGGACGAATGGAGCCTCTTTGCCGAGACGAACGGGATTGACCTGATCAAGGTCATCAACGCCATTAAAGTGAGGCCCACCCACAGCAATATCATATTCCCCGGGCCGGGGATTGGCGGGTATTGCCTGCCCAAAGACGGCGGCCTTGGGGTCTGGGCATACCGGCACTTGCTTGGCTTTGAAACCGATATATTCAGGATCACCCCTGAGGCCATTAATATCAATGACACGAGGGCCCTCCATGCGGCGCAGCTTGTGCGGGATGCCCTTCGGAACATGGGCAAGATCGTTGCGGCCGCTCAGATAACAATCCTTGGTGCGTCCTACCGGGAGGATGTGGGAGATACGCGGTACAGCGGCTCGGAGCTGGTCGTCAGAAAGCTCGCCGAGATGGGTGCAGAGATCAAGATTCACGATCCCTACGTTGAGCACTGGTGGGAGTTCGAGAGCCAGGATACGTATCCGGCTGTAGGTGAGAGTCGCTCCCGGTTTTTCAGGAATCAGGAGTACCTCAAAGACCTGAGAATCTGCCCGGACCTGCCTGAGGCCATGGAAGGCTCCGATGCAGTGGTTCTCGCCGTTCGGCACAAGGACTACCTGGAGCTTGAGCCGGATGATATGGTCAGCATGGCCGGTGAGCCCCTGGCAGTGGTAGACTGTTTCGGTATTCTGGATGACAAAAAAATAGAGAGGTTCTTTGAGCTGGGTTGTGAGGTAAAGGGATTGGGCAGGGGCCATATCCAGCGGATAAAGGAGCGATTCAAGAGGACATAGAGCTCAGGGTCTTCGCCCACAATTCCATCATTCCGTGCAGACGGCATAAATCTATTACCACCAAAGGATTTCTGATTTCAATGAGTTGTTGAGTTTCCGAAACGCACTATTACCGTGGTGCCTACCCTGGATTCCTCACCAAGATCATGGGCCGCATTACCCCCGTTAACGGCGATTTCCAGTGCGTTGGAGCTCCCTATAAGGGCAAGGGGCTGACCTTCAGGCACGTCACTGTACGTGGTGCTCACGTTATGTAAGACGAGGCCCCCGATCCTAATAGTCAGGTCGTTCGATTCGAGAAACGGGCCGAGGTGCTCGCGGGTTATGTTGGTGATGAGATTTCCGAAATGGTCTATCCGTACGATCTCTCCGACAAGGGCATTGTTCTCATTGCGGGGCAGGGGAACCGGCAAGGGCATTGGATCGTCGATCTTTTCACCCATGAGAAAGGGGTCCACTCCCTGTGAGAGATGGGCGGCAACCGGGGCAAAGACATCTCTTCCATGAAAGGTGGAACTGATGTCTCTCATCCAATACCGGCTATCCGTGAGGTTGATAACATCGCAATACTCGTTTGCCTCTATCACCGGATAGAGGAGGCCGTTATCAGGACCCACAAAGAAATGGTTTTCCGTGACTAACGCTATGGACCTTCTCGGACCCCCGACGCCGGGATCGACTACAGCCACATGAACGGTACCCGATGGAAAATATCGGTGTGAGTCCTTGAGTATCGAGGCACCCTCTCCAATGGACCCGGCTGCAATCTGGTGTGTTATGTCCACAATCCGGGCGTCCCGATTAATGGAGAGGATAACCCCCTTCATCATGGCCACGTACGGGTCACGCTGGCCGAAATCAGTTGTCAGGGTAATGATGCCCGATGGTGTCAACCCAATCCCTCCACAAGCATGGGGAGGATCTCTCCGGCCTTCCCGGTGAACACGAAATCCATATGCCCGGATTGGGGTGTTTTCTCCAGATTAATTTCCGCCACAGCAGCCCCTTCTTGCTTGGCATGAAAGGAAAGGGAGGCTGCAGGCTGGACGATGCCGGATGTTCCGACAATGAGCATAACATCACAGGTACGTGCTGCCTCAAATGCCTTGCCTAAAATGTCGGGATCAAGGGATTCGCCAAACCAGACGACATTCGGTCTGAGGAGCCCATTGCACTGGGCACATCGGGGCAGTGGTCCCATATTGGGAGATTGATCCATGGTCAACAGGCCGCATTTCGTGCACCGTACCTCCCACAGGTTCCCGTGGATTTCGAGCAAATTCCTGGCTCCGGCTTGCCTGTGAAGGCCGTCGACATTCTGGGTTATGAGCGTGAAGTCATCGACATGATTTTCCAGTGCCACCAGGGCCTTATGACCATTATTGAAGGAAACCTTGCTGAGCAGATCCCTTCTCCAATTGTAGAATTCCCAGACCAATTCCGGGTCTCTGGCAAATGCCTCAGGTGTAGCAAGATCGGTTGCGCGGCGATTCTGCCATATGCCATCGGCACCCCTGAAGGTGGGAACCCCGCTTTCAGCAGAGATGCCTGCGCCGGTAAGCACGGTGACTCTCTTAGAGTTACTGATGATTTCCCTTAATTCAGTGATATCGTTTCTCATAAGATGGTAATTATCCTAAATGTCCTTGGCAGGTCAAGAAGGGAATAAAAGAGCAGGTGTAAAGGATGTTACGAAGCAGAGCATTTTATTGACAGAAAATACCTCATGCCCCTCCGGATGGCTCAGAGCATTTGATGCTCGTAGGAGTAATTGGTTTTAGGATTTGATATTTGAACCTAAGTATGGTATCGACGGGCCTGGGGGAATATAGTTTACGAAGCTTCTCCTAAGAAACTCACTGGAGAAAAGAGCATGGAGATGTCTTTTTTTGCTCTGCCCTCTAAACAAGGCCCCGTACAGGGCCGTTTCAAACCGACGCACCTCCCCATAAGCCTTAGCACTAAGGTAGCAGCCTGTGTGCGCCGTTTTGAAACGCCCACTCCTCTGAACGATGGGAGGCCTGCCCTGGCGCTCAGCTTCAGGAGTTTTGTATGGATACGAGAGTATTTCACATCTCAGTTCTCCTTACTCATGCCTTATGAGCCAGGTCTGGGCCAGGGACAGAGTCAAAAAAAGACATCTCCATGCTCACCATACTGTTTCTTTCATGTATAACCCTGAAGCGAAGCGTCGGGGTCAGGTGCTAACTAGTTCAAGGAAGGAGATTGAAGATGACTGCAAAACTGATTAAGGGAACGGAAATTAGAGATGAGATTCTCAAAGAGCTCAAGGGGGAGGTTGACAAGATAAAGAAGGAGCATGGCGTTGTGCCCGGCCTGGTGACAATTCTTGTCGGAGAAAACCCTGCCTCGATTTCCTATGTTACCTCGAAAATCAAAACAGCCCAGGATTTGGGATACAAAGAGGTGCAGGACAATCAGCCCGACGATATTTCCGAGGAGGCCCTGCTTGGCTTGATAGACAAATACAACAAGGATGACTCCATTCATGGTATCCTTGTTCAACTCCCGTTACCCAAGCATATTGATGAAAAGAAAATTCTCAACGCCATTGATCCGGACAAGGATGTAGACGGATTCCATCCGGTCAATGTGGGCAGATTGATGATAGGTGGGGGCGAGGTTAAATTTCTACCCTGCACCCCTGCAGGCATCCAGGAGCTGATCGTCAGGGCTGGTGTAAACATAGAGGGCGCTGAGGTGGTGGTTGTGGGCAGATCAAACATCGTTGGAAAACCAATTGCCAACATACTACTCCAGAAGGCCCCAGGTGCTAATGCCACGGTGACAGTAGCCCATACCAGGACAAAAGACCTGGCCTTTCATTGCAGACGGGCGGATATTCTGATAGTTGCCGCTGGTGTCCCCGGTCTGGTTAAACCCGAATGGATTAAGCCAGGTGCGTGTGTTATCGACGTTGGTGTAAACAGAGTCGGCGAGAAGATCAGCGAGAAGACCGGCAAGAAGATCGCGATTCTCAAAGGCGATGTTGATTTTGACAAGGCAGTGGAGATTGCCGGCTACATTACCCCTGTGCCCGGCGGGGTTGGGCCCATGACCATTACCATGCTGATGAAAAACACCCTCAAATCACTCAAATTCAAACTCGGCATTACATAAAGGCAACAACCGCTCGCGAGGGCCTTGAAAGAGGCCCGTTTTCAACGGACCTTAACTTCAAGGTAAAAGGTTTGTTCCGGTAAAGGGCGCGTATTTTCCCTTCGAGATACACGTTTTTCTCTGGCAAGACAGGGACAAGCGGCTCAATTTCTTCTACCTCATTTTGCCTCTTTCAGTAGACTTTCCGCTTTGGAAATATTGTAGTCCTTCTCATCAGGTTTCTTTATAATGAATTCAGTTATTATTTTTTCACTTTGCCTATTCTGCCTAGTGCGTTTAAGGCGTATTGCCTAACCTGAGGTTTCTCATCCTCCAGTAACCCTTCCAGCGGCTCCACAGCTTTATAGATTTCAGGTTTAAATTTGGCAAGCTTTCCTAAGGCAGAAGCCGCTAACCTACGTTCATTACCATTTGAACTTCTGGTAAACTCTATTATTTTGGAGATCACAGCGGGGTCATTTGATTTGCCAAGGGCCACAACCATAGAGATGCCCTTGGCATTTTCAGAGCCTACCCCCTTCATGCGGGTGGCTTGAGCAGGCTTTGGCTTTTTCTTGTACACTGTGGAGGGAATGGATTCAAAAAAACGTTTCACATCTTCAATATTATGGACAATATTCATCTCAGGCAAGGAGGAGACGATGGCCTTGCCATACGAACGGGTAACAAGTCGGGTGTCGAGTATGGCAACTACACCATAGTCGCTGCATCCTCTGATGAGCCGTCCAAACCCCTGCCTCAATACCAGAATGGCCGAGGGGAGTGCGAGGTCGTTGAACCACCTGTGTCCGAGCCTCCTGCATCTTTCTTGGTATACAGGATCTTCGGGTGAACTAAAGGGGAGCTTTGCGATAACCACCAGACTGAGCTTTTCGCCCCTTATGTCAATTCCTTGCCAGAAGGTAGCAGTTGCCAGAAGCACCGAGTGAGCAGTATCTTTAAACCACTGTATGAGTCTTGGAGGAGGCATGTCGCCCTGGGATTTGAAAGGGTAGTGTATCGTGATATTTTTTGACACAAACCTGAGATGTTTGTAAGAGGTAAACAGCACGAATGCCCTGCCACGGGATTCATTGATAAGCCCCTCTATTACCTTAAGGCTCTCTCGCTGAAATAGCTCATTATCTCCTTTTTCAGGGAGGGGCAGGTCACTGTCAATATAGAGGAGGGCCTGTGTTCTGTAATCAAATGGTGAACCAATTATCCTTTCTCCAAAGTCTTCAATGCCGAGCCTCTTTCTTAAGAAAACAAAATCTCCCCCTGCTGTCAACGTAGCTGATGTCATGATCACGCTGTCGTATTTGCTTATCAGGTCTCTAAAGGAGTTCTGGCATTCTATAAGACTGCTTTTCAACTCCAGCGCGCCGTTATTTCCTGCCATATAGTAGACCGTGTCCGTATCACTCCGCTCGATAAAATTATCTATGTCTAAGGCAAGTGACTTTACATAACCTATAGTCGTCTCCATTCTGTCCCGAAGCTCATCATCCGACAGGGACTCTTTCTGTTTTTCCAGTGTTAAAACAACGCCCTGTAAGGCGAGAGTCTTCTTTAAACCTTGCAGTTTTTCTACGATGGGAGCAGGGATTGGAAAAACTGTCTGGGATGGTATATCCATTCCTTTAAAGAATGATTCCACCTTTGGGATAAGGGGATCAACGAGTATTTTCAACCCCTTCAATCTGTAGAGGAGCCATGCCACCCGTGGATAGCTGAGGGTGCTACCCAGAACATGGCATATGACACTCTCAATCTCAGAGGCCTCATCGATGATCAACTGTTTTTGAAAGGGCAAGATATTAAAATCTGAAAGGAGGTCATAGATGAGGAGGTGATGGTTGACTACCAGGATATCCCTTTTGAACAGATGTCTATAGTGCCGGTAATAAAAACAGCCATCATAGAAGGGGCACGTTCTGCCGTTACAGTCTTGTGAATCACCACCGACCTTTGGCCAGAACTCAGGAATGAATGGAAGCTCATCTTTTTCACCGGTCCTGGTTTCAGACAACCATTTTTGAAATTCGATGTACACTGTGCTTATCTCTGTAAACTCCCTTTCCCTCTTTAGACAAAGATAGTTGTTCTTTCCCTTGAGGATATCGAATGAGAATTTTTGATGCAGTTCCTTTTGAAGAAAGACGAGATCCTTGCTCACCAGTTGATCCTGAAGTGCCAGGGAAGCAGTGGATACAATGGTCTTCTCATGTGACAGGATTGCCGGGATAAGGTACGCAAATGACTTGCCAACCCCCATGCCTGCCTCTATAAGGAGATTCTTTTTGCCCGTAAGGCACCGTAGGATTTCACCTGCCATTTCCCGCTGCTGAGTGCGGTCCTCATAATCTGGAAAGGACTTTTTTAATACACTGAAGCTCGATGATAATGCGTCCAGATTTGTCCTCCTTTTCTCCTTTGAGCCCTCCGGCCCCATAACCCCAGTACCGCCGTCTCCCTTCGGGTGTATCACGGCTCAAATAGGTCCCCCTCAACCGGGGAGAGCCCCTCATCTTCATTCTTGTTCTGACTTCTTGAACTTACAGATACTATTTCAACTTAGTCAACCGTTATTTCTTCTTGACGCCCTGATTCTATATCCAGAATCAAGGATTCCGGGATTGACCTCAGAAGGCTCATTTTGGTTACTGATGGTATAGGACCAGAGGATTTGCTGAGGAAGGGATATATGGAATTCGTTGTTCAGAAGGCCATTGATTGCGGATTCAATCCAATACATGCTATTCAGATGGCCACTATCAATGTTGCAGAGTATTTCTTCTTGGATGGTATAATTGGTGGGATTGCGCCGGGGAAATATGCTGACATAGTCATTATTTCCGACCTCAAAACCATTAAGGCCGAATACGTAATCAGTAAGGGAAGGATTATTGCCAGGGAAGGAGATCTTCTGGTTTCTCCAAGAAAACATACCTCTTCGGCTCAGAACCTGAAGAGCGTACACCTATCACGAGTGATCGAACCAGTCGATTTTTCCATACCTGTTACAAAAGAAGTCTCCCAGGTGAACGTGAGGGTCATTGAACAGGTTACCGGCCTGGTCACGAAAGAGCTGATCGTGTCCGTTCCCGTGGTTGATTGGGAGATACGATCGGATGTGAGCAAGGATATCTTAAAGGTGGCGGCTATCGACCGGAGGTTTGATCCGGGAAAGATCTTTGTGGGGCTTATCAGGGGTTTCGCTTAAGGGCAGGGGCAATTGCATGCAGTGCTCCCTGGGACATATCGGATATCATTGTTGTGGGTGAAAATGGTGAGCGTTTCGTGGTTTATGCCTTTCAAGCTTGTTCATTGATTCCGGCCAAAATTAAAAGGTTATTCTTCTCGAATCAGACGTTTGGCTTTTAGCTCGAAGCGAGGTAATTCCTCTATCTTTACAATTTCAACATCTGGGGTGATGGTAATCCGGTACTTAAAGGTCTCAACGAATTGTTTTACCGCCTGCTCCATTCTCTCCTTGGAGATATCATGTGTAGCCGGTTCAACCCGGATTTTTAGGTGTTTTCCGGTCCCTATTTTAGGAACAACTATCTGATATTCATCTGAGAACTCTGGAACCTCACGGATAAGATTCTCAATGCCTGAAGGGAAGATATTTACCCCGGCAAACTGAAACATATCATCTGAGCGGCCCAAAACGCCTCCGTCCAGCCTTAAGAATGTTCGGCCACATGTGCAAGTCTCCTTGTTGAACCGAACCAAATCTTTCATGCGGTAACGCAACAGAGGCATGCTTTCCGTGCAGAGATTAGAGAGCACTAACTCTCCCACTTCACCAAGCTCCACCGGCTTAAGGCTCGCGGGATCCAAGCATTCTGCATAGAACATGCTTTCGATCACGTGAGTGCCGTTCTGAGCAATGCACTCGAAACCAAAATTAGAGATCTCTGTGGACCCAATGTCATCATAGCATTTGGCACCCCAGGTCGTTTCGATGGCTTTTTTCGTGGAAGGCACATTGGCGCCTGGTTCACCTGCCGCAACCACAATACGCACGGCAGAATCTGCGAGGGGCTTGCCCATCTTCTTGGCTGTCTCTCCGAGGTATAGTAAATAGGTAGGCGTGCCGCAAACAACTGTAGCACCCCACTCAAATATATTCTTTACCCGATCTTGAGAAGACTGTGCACCTCCTGGAACAATCATCACCCCTGCTTGCTCTAAGGCAGCCTGAAAACCCCACCAGGCAATATAGAGGCCATAGCCAAACGGTACGAAAAGAATATCGGAAGTCTTTACGCCATATCCATACATGTAATGCATAAATTGTTCATAGAAGTGAACGGTCCAATCTCTCTTGTTAAGGATAGCTTTTACTGGAATACCTGAAGTTCCGGTAGTTTGAAATACACGTACTCCCTCTTCAGGCGGAATGCATATAAAATCGCCCCATGGAGGATGCTGAGCCTGACTCTCTCGCAGCTCTTCCTTTTCAGTAAAGGGAACGTGCTGAATGTCATCCAGTGTCCGGATATCCGATGGCTTTATTCCCACCTCATCATACTTCCTCTTATACATAGGACTTTGCTCATAGACATACTGCATCCGTTCCCTAAACCTTTGTAGCTGGATTTCCTCCAATCTTTCTCTCGGAAGAGTCTCGATCTCTTTTTTCCAATAGGTCACCTGTTCCATGCCCTTACCACCTTCCTTAAGGATGAAGCTGATTTTAAAAGGGTTTCCTGATTTCCCCCAATCCTCTCAAAATCTTTTCCGGGGTGAAGGGTGTGGAATAGAGCCTTACTCCCACAGCATCATAAACAGCATTGGCAATAGCGGCCAGGATAGCCGAGACATAACCTTCTCCCACCTCCTTCGTACGATAAGGTAGCGAATCCTTTCTATAACTTTCAGTCTTGACCTCAATGTATTCTGAGGTGGCCATATTATGAATAGTTGGCATATGGTATTCTAACCAATTCGGGTTGAGGGTCCGGCCCTCCTTCATCACGATCTCTTCCAGAAAGGCATGACCCAACGCCATGGACACCTGCCCATCGATCTGCCCTTCCACCAAGAGCGGATTAATGGGGAAGCCACAGTCATGGGCTGTTACGGCCCTCACGAGACGGGCCTGACCTGTCTGCACATCCACCTCCACCTCTGCCACCTGTGCATCAAAAGCATAATTCTCGCTCCAGCGACCCTTGGCGGTAGCCAGGCTGGAGTGGAACGGTTCATCCCGCATGGTCCGCCAGTGGCCTTCACCGATGATCGGGTCGCCACGGCGTTTCTGGACGCTGCTGGTAATAAGCTGTTGGTAACTGAGTCTGCGCTTAGGAGAGCCTGCCACATAGACACTCTTCTCTTCCAGCACTAGGTCCTCAACATTTGCCTCCATCTCCTCGGCAGCGACGTCTAAAAGCTTCTTGCGCACCTCGCTGGCCGCAACACGGGTCGCATTTCCAGTAACATAGGCATTGCCGCTGATCCACGATCCGATATCCACAGGGGTCGTCTCCGTATCCGCGGCAATCACCTGGATTTCATCAACAGGGATCTTGAGCTCTTCGGCTACAATCTGACACATAATCGTCTCCGCGCCCTGTCCTATATCCAAGGCCCCCGTAAGTAGCGTAGCCGTGCCGTCGTCATTCATTTTCACCACCACGGAGGAACTATTCGGGTAGATGAGGGAACCACTCATGTATGAACTCACTCCTATGCCGATGCCTCGACGAATATGACCGTTAGAATGGCCTGCCTTCTTTTCTTTCCCGTATTTTCTTAAGAACTGGGTATGTTCAGCCGCCTGCTCGATACACTCACTAAGGCCGCAATTGTGCACGTTATCTCCATTTGGAAGTTGCTCGCCTGGTTGGCGGGCATTCTTGAGACGGATCTCAACAGGATCTATTCCCAGCTCCTCGGCGATTATGTCCAGTTGGGATTCCACTGCAAAACGCACTTGAGGGGCTCCATGGCCGCGCTGTGGGGCACGGATCGGGTTGTTGGTATAGACGGCATACCCTTCGTATTTCAGGTTAGGTAACCTATAAGGAACCATAATGAAGCCCCACACTAGAAAGATAACGACCACGCCGCTCCCACGATAGCCCCCACAGTTATTGATGATCCGGTACTTTTGGGCCACTAACGTTCCGTCCTTTTTCACGCCTGTCTTTACTTCCACAATGAGCGGTTGGCCATGACGACCTGCAGCAAAGATCTCCTCTCGCGAGACTTCCATTTTGACAGGACGACCAGCTTTCATAGAGAGCAGCGCAGCACAGAACTCATGGGTAAAAAGATCGACCTTTCCGCCAAAGGCTCCTCCCACATAGGCTTTCTGCACACGTACGGTGGAGAACGGTAGACCAAGGGTCCGAGCCAACTTAGCTCTCTTAATGAACGGCCCCTGCGAGGACGTCCAGACATTGAGCTTGCCACTCGGTTCATAACTAGCCACCGTCACCTGTGGTTCTAAGTACCCATGGGTTCTCAGGTGGCTTTCGAACCGATCCTCGCGTACGTAGTCAGACTGCTTAAAGCCAAGCTCAATGTCCCCCCATTCCGATTCTGTCTTACCCGCAATGTTTGCGAGGGGCTCTTTCACCTTTGGATGTGTGGGATGGATCTCGGGAGCACCGGGTTGCATGGCCTCTTCCGGATCGAAGACAGCTGGCAAGGGTTCGTAGTCCACCTTGATGAGGCTCAGGGCCTCTTCTGCCACATAGGGGTCCCTAGCGGCGACGGCCGCTATCTCCTCTCCCACAAATCGCACGCGATCGCTTGCAAGGGGCCATTGATCCGGTGGGTATCTCGGAGTCTCTACGAAACCATGCTTCACGCCAATAGTGTCCTGGGCTGTGATAACCGCTTTCACACCTTTCAATGCAGTGGCACGGGAAGTATCAATATTCAGGATCTTGGCGTGAGGATGAGGGCTTCGTAAGATACGACCCACCAGCAGTCCAGGGAGCTTGATATCCACGGTATACTTCGCCCTTCCTGTGACCTTATCCGGGCCATCTCTTCGCGGTATACGCTTACCCACATAATCGGTTCTATAGATTTCTGCATTTCTAGAATTCATGGCAGCGTCATCCTTTCATAGCAATCGGTCAAGTAAATGGCGGCAGCCAAAACCTTTCCCCTACCAGTGCCTGATCCTTGCACGTATAGGAGGCACCCTATGTGTAGGATCGAGACTAAAATTTCACCGCCCATATAATAAGTCCAAGCCGGGTTTCACTATCTCTTGGTAGCCATCTGTTTTGCCGCCGTGTTGACGGCCTCAACAATCTTGTTATAGCCCGTACAACGGCAGAGGTGTCCTTCAAGGGCCTTTCGGATCTCCTCCTCTGAGGGACTGGGATTTTTTTTAAGCAATGCGCTGGCAGATAGGATCACGCCCGGCGTGCAGAAGCCGCATTGAACAGCTCCGCAGTCCACAAACGCCTGTTGCACAGGCGTCAGTTTTTCACCTTGAGACAAACCCTCTATCGTTATAATCTCCTTGTTGGGGTAATCCACCGCTAACGCCAGACAGGACAAGATGGGTTTCCCCTCGATCAGGACTGTACACGAACCACATTCCCCTGTCCCACAGGCCTCCTTGGTACCGGTCAACCCCAAATAGTCTCGCAGGACTTCAAGCAGCGTTGTCTGCGGTTCAACGGCCAGTTCATAGGCCTCGCCGTTAACATGAAATTCAATGAGTTGCTTCACTTATTTTCTCCTTACCGTCGAGTTAGCAAAAATCCTCAAAAAAACAGTGGTATAACGTAATTCTTAAAGTAGTCTCATCGTTCACCCTATTACATGTACGGTTCGTGATTTGTCCGGCTTCTATCAATTGAAATTGCACCTCATTGGAGCGAAACGATGAAGCCGATTTTGAAATCAACCAGATTTCCCAGATCTGCTCGCAATAACAGCTAATAGGCCTTACGTTTGCCATACGTCATCAGATCAATGAAGTAAGGCCGTTAATCATGTTGCTTCTGGTTGATGCGGTTCGCTGCCAGAGTCAATGTCCGAAGAGTCTGAACCCTAAGGCATTCCTTGAGAAATGGAACCGAGTATCCATGATGCATAACCGGGCGTACCTCGGCCGCGACCTCATGGGCCGCATCCTGCAAAAGTTTATCTGAGAGCTTCTGTCCTGAAAGAGCAGCCTCAGCTTTCAGCGCTCGAATGGGCCTTGCCGAGATAGAGCCTAATATGATGCGTGCCGTTGCACAAGTCTTGCCATTATCTACCATATCCAGAAGCGCTGCCACTGTAAGAGCGGCAAATTCCAAACCGCCCCTCGAGCTGAACTTCTTAAAACCCGTCCCACGGAGCGAAGCAGCGTTAGGAATGATCACATCAGTCACAATCTCATCGTCGGAAAGCCTTACAGGCCTCAACGAGTTGCCAGAGTAAAGCTTTTCCACAGGCAGTTGGCGATTGTTCCTGGTTGACATAATCTTAACTTTTGCATCAAGGCACATCAGGGCAGGAACAGTATCTCCCATGAAGACGGCCTGACACTTTTTTCCTTTTGGTAGGAGATAGCAGCGGTGACCATTTCGCTTGAAGCACGGTTCAACATATTGGAAGGTATGCCTTTGGTTGTAGTAAGTGCAACGGGCCTCCAAACAGAGATTGCCGCCTAGGGTTCCCATATGGCGGATCTGATTAGAACCCACATGCAGAGCAGCTTCTGCCAGAATTAGCGCCCTTTCCAAAACCATTGGTGAAAGAGCCACATCAGCCAAGGTCATCAGGGCATCCAGGTGCAATTCATCATCGTCTGTAATTTTGGGTGAACTCACGGGCACGTCCTTTAGGCTGATGACCACTTCGGGGCTCTCCAAGCCGTACTTCATGCGCGGAAAAAGATCAGTACCACCTGCTGCTAACCTTGCCAGAGGCCCGTGCTTTTTCAGGAGTCGGCAGGCCTCTCCCACCGATGACGGACGAAGATGTTCGAACTTAGGAAGATGCATAGTAATCTCTTACCTCAATTCAATGGATTCTGTTATTAAGATTGGCGTGCGCCTATCAATCATAACCGCATTAAACCCCAGTCTGGCTCTTTAGTTGATGACTTAAAACCGACAAAACATTTCAATAGATAAGAGCATCATCTTACTTTATGAACTCATTGATTTAGCGACGTATCTTCGGGCCTAATTCCTTCCGCAAGCTTTTTATCATTACAGGGCTAAATAGTAAAACGTTTTTTCCCGGACATCTGAACACTTCGCGAACGCATACGAGGGTCCTTGTGGTCCGTTTTATTTGGGGAATTCCCCGTCAACCCCTTTACACACTTGGTATGAAAAGGATTCACCTGAACCAGCTTTACAGGCTTAAATCAAGATGAGTATAGCCTTTTTCGTTTATCCGCAAGGCTTACTACAATATAGCAAGCTGGTTTACACAAGACGAATCTCGGATTTTGGGATTTTTCTTTCCTCTTGACTCGCTGACTTTCTTGGAAATAATATGGCACCTTGCGTTAAGCGGGCCGATACTTTTTTTCACAATAGGGGCAGCGAAGTTGTTAAAAAAATGGCTAAATCCTCAGCAGAAGGGCATCGGGCTGGCGTGGAAAGATGACAGTCTGCCTTGATCATTGAGGGTTCATGAGACCTTAAACAGAGCGGGCCATTATTATTTAAAACAAACGATCTTAGCCAATGCGTTGTTCTTAAGGCATGCTGACGGTTTAGCCAAGACGGAGTGAGTACTAGAGGTTTATCAGGAGTTAAGGAGATTTCTACTATGGGAAGGCATGGGATACTCTCAATAGGAGGCATAGAGAAAACAAGGGAATTAATGAACGTTACCCTCGGTAAGGAAAAGGCTGATCTGGCTCTTATCAATGCAACCATCCTGAACGTATATACCGGTGAATTGTTAGAGGATTATTCGGTGGCCATAAAAGGGGAGTGGATTGCCTATGTAGGAAATGATCCAGAAGATACGATCGGCCCCCACACTCACGTGATTGATGCAACAGGGAAAACCATTATTCCAGGGCTTATTGACGGCCATGCCCATCTTGTGTGGCTCTATAGTGCAAGCGAGTTTCTTCGTTATGCCATGGTTGGTGGCACAACAACAATTATCACTGAGATCATAGAGCCTTTGTACACAGTAGGGTATAATGGAGTAGTTGATTTTCTGGCGTCTATCAGTGATCAACCTATCAAGATCTTTGGTACCGTACCCGCAATGGTTTCCATAAGTAAAAGGGCACGAGGTATTCCAAAAGAGGTGCTCAAGAAACTACTTACCAGAGATGATATTTTAGGGCTGGGCGAGTCTTATTGGCAGACGGTGATAAAGGAACCAGAAGAATATCTTCCGATTTTCAAGGAAACTCTTGATAGTGGCAAAAGATTAGAGGGGCATTCTGCAGGGGCAAAGGGTGAGAAACTTATGGCGTATATAGCCTCTGGTATATCCTCCTGCCATGAGCCGATAAATGCTGAAGAGGTTCTTGAGCGATTAAGACTGGGCATGCACGTCATGATAAGGGAGGGAAGCATACGAAGCGATCTTGATTCTATATCCAGAATCAAGGATTCCGGGATTGACCTCAGAAGGCTCATTTTGGTTACTGATGGTATAGGACCAGAGGATTTGCTGAGGAAGGGATATATGGAATTCGTTGTTCAGAAGGCCATTGATTGCGGATTCAATCCAATACATGCTATTCAGATGGCCACTATCAATGTTGCAGAGTATTTCTTCTTGGATGGTATAATTGGTGGGATTGCGCCGGGGAAATATGCTGACATAGTCATTATTTCCGACCTCAAAACCATTAAGGCCGAATACGTAATCAGTAAGGGAAGGATTATTGCCAGGGAAGGAGATCTTCTGGTTTCTCCAAGAAAACATACCTCTTCGGCTCAGAACCTGAAGAGCGTACACCTATCACGAGTGCTCGAACCAGTCGATTTTTCCATACCTGTTACAAAAGAAGTCTCCCAGGTGAACGTGAGGGTCATTGAACAGGTTACCGGCCTGGTCACGAAAGAGCTGATCGTGTCCGTTCCCGTGATTGACGGTGAGATACGATCGGATGTGAGCAAGGATATCTTAAAGGTGGCGGCTATCGACCGGAGGTTTGATCCGGGAAAGATCTTTGTGGGGCTTATCAGGGGGTTTCGCCTCAAGACCGGTGCTATTGCATCCAGCACGGCCTGGGACACACCGGATATCATTGTTGTAGGTGAAAATGACGCTGATATGGCAGGTGCCGTTAACAGGATTCATGCCTTGCAGGGGGGGATCGTTGTCTTTGCCAACGGGAATGCCCTTGCGGAAATTCCCTTACCCATTTTCGGTCTGATAGCGGATATGCCGTTGCATGCGCTCGTCCAAAGGATTGAGGAGACCAAGCGAGGCATCAGGGATCTCGGCGTTCCCTTTGACGACCCCCTGCTGACTATCATGACGCTCACCACGGCAGCCATACCGTTTTTGAGAATATGTGATGAGGGACTGCTAAACCTTAAAGACGGAAGAACCGTTGGTCTGGTGATAGATTGAGCGGGATCAATTCGCAGCGCTCATGGGAATAGGATCTCTTGCCCGCTCCAAATTATTTCGACTAACGTCAATCGACCGGAGCTGCCAACCCTTATATTCTTCCCCGCTGTGGGCTCTACGTTACTATCCCGCTCCTCGAGGGTTTTTCGGTTTCCCAAGGGTTGCGCCCCTCATCCATGAGCGAATGTGATCCACTCCACGTCACCCGGAGACGATCAGACAAGACGAGAAGGTCCTTTTCAACCATATTATCCGTACTGATCTCATTAAAGGGAATTGCATATCCCTTTCCCGACCTGACAGCTGGCATCAGTCGCGAGGTCCCTGCCTTAAGATATTCTGCCACATTGTATGCCATTCGTTGAGCCAGGGTAATATCCTGGTTATTGGGAGCCGCGCCTCTAATATCCCTGGAAAAGGGCTCGCAGACTACTCTTCTTTTGATCGGAATGCCAGTTGCCAGCAGTTCTTCGTAGAAATATTCGGCGGCGCTACCTTTTCTTCCCTTGGCTTTCCTTTCCTCCTTCTTGTACCCTTCTGCCACTACTATTACGCATTCCTCCCTTTGATTCAGGGCATTGACCACCTTTTTGTGATCGATGACGCTGCTAGGGAGAACGGCAAGATGAGCGCGTGATCCTAAGCAAGAATGGAGGGCATGAAAGCCGCTGCTGGCGCCCATCATTTCAATGATGTAAATCCTTTTGTGTGTACGAGCGTCCGCCATATAACACCTGATTTTTTCGGACCCCATTTCAATCCCGGTGTTCTGGCCAATACATTCTGTCCCGGCAATATCGCTGTCAATGGTTACCGGCACGAAAAAGATCTGGATGGACGTAGGCATAAGATTACAGAGGGCCATAATCCCTTTGAATGTTCCGTTCCCTCCGATGGCAATGATGGCCTTCACGTTTTTCCTCTTTATGGTATGCGCTGCCCTTGTTTGGATTTCCTCTCTAAGGAACTCCTTATATCTCTCGCTGCGCAACTGTGCCCCGCGCCATTCCGATAGGGGGGCAGCATGAAATACGCCTGGAATGTGATCCACTTTCTTAAACAACTCGGGACGGTAGATCAATCGGACAAAATCACTGTCCTTTCCTTTAACCAGGGACTTAAAGCCCTCTAGGGTCGCGTAAACCTTTCTCCCCATCCCCTCCAAATGATACGTGATAAAGGCGGTAACCGGATTATATCCCGGGGCACATCCCCCATCTTGAATTAGCAAGACGTCGATCTCTCGGAACATTCGCTGGGTCTCCAGGTTGCCCTTCTTAAGCTGTGCGCAGATTCGTTGCCCTGCTTTAACGCTGGCAAGGAGTTTATCCTGGTCTACGGGTTTGCGGAGGTAGTCGTCGGCACCCTGCCTCATGCAGTTTGCTTTGCCTTCTTTGGCCTTTCCTGAGCCGAGCATAATCACGTAAATGTCCGACAGCTCCGAATTGGGATCACTCTTTAAATGTCGACAAAGCTCCAGGCCACCCATTCCAGGCACTAGCAGATCACAGATAATAATATCCGGTTCCCATTTCTCGGCGTGAGTTACGGCTTCTGCACCATTTTTTGCTTCTTCCACACGCAACTCCGGAACAGTTTTGAGTATCCTTGCATAAGAGGTTCGAGTGGCCCTATCCCCATCTACTACCAGTACCTTGAACTGTTCCTTCATAATCTTCCCTCCGGATTGGTCACGTGTTTATGTCTGCCGATTCGGAACCGATCGCCACCCTTGAGGACCGGTGAATCAGGCCTCAAGATCGCAGCCTGAGAGGACTTGGCGCCTTGATATCTCATCGGATCATGTCCATGTAACCATAAGATTTTTTTAACTTGATAATTCCCTGGAGCGGCTCGACTGAGCTCGCCGAAGTCTTGCTGCAGGGTTACGGCATAGTGCCTCCCCCTTGATGGGGGAGGCCTGCCCTGTTAAATAGGGTAGTAGAAGCTGTCATAGGGAAAATAGATAGTCATAGAATAGATAAATAGATAGGTTACAAATTCTTCGCCATCTTTATTTAACAGGGTGAAGTGGGGGTGATAAAATGTTTGGTCGCCCTCCCCTTTATCCCCTCCCATTAAGGGAGGGGATTTTGGCATTGGATACCCTGCAGCTTGCTGCAGGGTGGTTCATTTGTCGTGGATCCTCAAAGTCTTCTCGGGCCCGCTTGGGACAAACGGTTGGCCCAAAGAACCGGCGATCCGGTCATGCCATCTGCAATGCAGGTGTTTGTTCCCCACAATTGAAGAGGGGTGTCAAAAGAGCAGCTGATACCTCGCGTAAATAAAGGTATGCACCGAATTCCCGCCGTCTTAGACTTGCCGGTCTTGCGGAAAACGGTAACGCGTCGAAGATTGGGTTTATAGGGTTGGGGATATCACGGTCGAGAGAGACAGCCTTTGGGTCTAGAGGCGGTGAGTTGGACAAGCACCTTCACTATTGTAGCGCGAGCAACGGGGCGGCGTGTATCCACATCATTGCCATTCGGTACTTTTATTATCCTGTCAGCCATGCTAAATAGACAAGGTGAAACGGATAAAAGAGTGAACAGGGGGTAATCCTTGCTCAGAACAGTTGCCTGCGTTTCGATCGGCGTTGTCGCGATTTCCTTTGCTGCCATCTTCATCAAGTTTTGTGGCGATGTGCCCTCACTGATGATCGCCACCTACCGGCTTACCATCTCATCGATCATTCTGCTTCTGATCGCAAAAAGCAGAGGGACACGATTTTCCGCCTTCACCAGGAAGCAGCTCCTCTTGGGCGCACTGGGCGGTTTGTTTTTGTCTCTCCATTTCTCCTTTTGGATTAGCTCTCTGAAGTTCACCTCGGTGGCAAGCAGCGTTGTTCTTGTCAGCACAAACCCCATATTTGTGGGACTCTTTTCCTACCTGTTGTTTAAGGAAAAGCAGCCCCCAGAGCTGATTGTGGGGATTGCTCTTTCCTTTTGCGGAAGCATTATCCTGGTGCTCGGTGACAGCGGGCTCAGGGGTCTGGCCATTCAAAACCCATCATTCCTGGTAGGAGATGTTCTCGCCCTTCTCGGTGCAGTCATGGGCAGCAGCTATTTTATGGTGGGGTCGAAACTGAGGGAGGAGATGGATGTGCTGTCTTATATATCCGTCGTGTATACCTTCTCGGCATGCTTTCTGTTGCTGGCCTCTTTTTCCTTGGGGATCTCTTTTACGGGATACAGGGCACGTTCCTACCTCTTTATGGCCCTCCTCGCCGTTGTCCCTCAACTCATCGGCCACACGGCGATCAATTGGGCGCTGAAGCATCTCAGAACGAGTATGGTTGCCATTACCACTCTGGGAGAACCCATTGGGGCTTCGATTCTGGCCTATATCATTTTCGCTGAAACAATAGGGTCCTTTCAAGGCCTTGGAATAGGTTTGATATTTCTTGCGATTATCGTAGCCTCGAGAAAGGGGATAAAGGCACCCTGATTTCTCTCAGGTGAGAGCCCTCAGTTGCCGCCTGATTCGATCATGTCTCCGGTAATTTATTCGCTCTTTTTGCATGAATCTATTCACATGGAAGCCGCTGGCATTCGGTTGCAGGGCCAACCTCGCCTAATAAACTTGTTGACATTATTGGAGAATAGTTTGTAAAGTTCAAAAATTGTTAAGCAACGAAGGCGGGATTTTTCGTTTATCGAAAAAGGTAGTAGTAATGGCTGGCTGTGAAGAGGAAGCGGGAGAGAGGAAGAGATCTACGCCTGCTGCTCTTGAAATGAAAAAGGAAAGGAGGTGACTGTCACAAGGATTCGTGGAAATGGGTTCCGACAAGGCCCATGGTCTCTTTTTTTCATTCACATTAAGGAGAGGAGTCTAACATGAAAAAGTCACTGATCGTACTTTTAAGCGTACTACTTGTTGGGGCCTTTTGCCTTGGCTCTGCAATGGCATTAACAACCGAAGATCTCGCCAAGGCGTCCGCTCTTGAGGAGATTTCGAAGCGTGGTCAGCTGTTGGTGGGCATGGAAGCAGGGTATCAGCCCTTTGAGATGCAAGATGAAAAGGGAAATATCGTTGGCTTCGATGTGGACATGGCCTATGAAATGGGCAAGGCCCTCTTTGGCGAAGGAGGAGAAAAGAAGGTCAAGCTTATCAACACTGCATGGGAGGGGATCATCCCGGCCCTGATGACCCATAAATTCGACATCATTATGTCGGGGATGACGGTGCTCCCGAGTCGAAACCTCAAGGTCAACTTCTGCCAGCCCAGTTACTACATCGGCCAGTGCCTGCTGATCAACAAAAAGGATGTTGACAAGATCAAGAGCTACAAAGACCTCAACAAGAAAGGCATGATTGTTACGAGTAAGCTGGGCGTAACGGGAGCTTTCACCGCCGAAAAGCTGATGCCGAATGCAACCCTCCGACTGTTCAAAACAGAGGCAGAGCCGGCCCTACAGGTAGCAAACGGCCTAGCCGATGGCTTCATCTATGATGAACCGCAGGTTCGGGTGTTTGCGGCCAAGTACAAGAAGGACACGGTAGGGCTTTTTGAGCCCCTTAGCTATGAACCGCTGGCGTGGGCCATCCGGAAGGGAGATCCGGATTTTCTGAACTGGCTCAACAACTTCCTGGCACAGGTTCGCGGTGACGGTCGCTGGGATCAGCTCAAACAGAAGTGGTTCGTCGATTACATAGAGGAGCTGGCTAAGCAACAGTAAATAGATGGGCAAAAGGGGGAGGTAAACAGGGAATCCCCCTTTTGTCATAAAAGAGGGGAGATTTGGCTTGCAATTCAACAAAAGATCGCTGATCACGCTTGGCGTTCTGGCGCTGATCGTAATAGCCACGTACTATTTCTTTACTCGGAAGGGGATCACCTACATATGGCATTGGGAGAAGGTTCCCAAAATGCTGTTCTACCACGGTGGAAAATCCGCCGCAGATGCTGTGCCCCGCCTGCGGATGGGTGTTTTGATGATGGGCTTCGTTTTGACGCTGAAGATATCGGTGGCATCGATATTTTTTGCCATCATCATCGGGACCGTAGTGGGTATCTGCAGGCTCTCCAAAGAGCCCGTGACAAAAGGGCTTTCACTGGCCTATGTGGAGCTCATCAGAAACACCCCCCTGTTGGTCCAGATCTATATCATCTATTTCTTCGTGGGTTCCATGCTCAGGCTTTCGGCATTTACGGCTGGTACCGCAGCCCTGGCAATCTTCGCGGGGGCGTACGTAGGTGAAATCGTTCGGGCCGGTATCCAATCGATACATAAAGGCCAGATGGAGGCGTCCAGATCGCTTGGGATGAGCTATGGCAAGGCCATGCGCTATATTATTCTTCCCCAGGCTTTTAAGCGGATCATACCACCCCTGGCAGGGCAGTTCATCTCGCTCATAAAGGATTCTTCGCTCGTTTCGGTCATCGCATTGGCGGATCTCATGTTTCAGGGACAGCAAGCCGTGGCGAGATCGTACTATGCCTTTGAGATATATTTTACCGTGGCCTTCCTGTATCTGGTCATGACGTTCGCCCTGTCCATGGCGACACAATATATTGAAAGGAGGCTTGCCATCAGTGATTGAAGCTCGAAACGTTTACAAGACCTTCAAGACTCCCGACCGCAGGGAGGTAAAGGCCCTGGTCGATTTTTCGGCCCGCATAGAAAAGGGCGAAGTTGTTGTCATCATCGGGCCCAGTGGATCTGGAAAGAGCACCTTCCTCAGGTGCCTCAATCGCCTTGAGGAGATCGACAGCGGCGAGATCATCATCGACGGTGTCAACATCTATGGCAAGAAGGTAAACATCAACGAGGTTCGGGAAGAGATCGGGATGGTTTTCCAGCTTTTCAACCTCTTTCCCCATAAGACCGTGCTTGAAAACGTTACCTTGGCCCAAACCGTTGTGCGAGGAAGAAACAAGGAAAAGGCGACTGAGATTGCACGGGGTCTTCTCCACAAGGTGGGGATTCTTGAGAAGGAGAACGGTTACCCATCTCAGCTTTCGGGCGGGCAGCAGCAGCGGGTTGCCATTGCCCGGGCCCTGGCCATGCACCCGAAAATCATGATGTTCGATGAGGCCACTTCAGCACTCGATCCGGAGATGATCGGCGAGGTTTTGGACGTTATGAAAACCCTCGCCCGTGAGGGCATGACCATGGTCGTGGTAACGCACGAAATGGGTTTTGCCCGCGAGGTTTCAGATCGGGTCGTGTTTATGGACGAGGGAGAGATCGTGGAGGAGGGCACAGCCGAGCACTTCTTCACCAACCCCATTCATGAACGAACAAAGCTGTTCGTCAGCCAGATCCTCTGATCTTCAGCAAGCGCCTTCCTTTTCTTTGGGGGTGATTTGGGGTTATCCTGGGGGCACTTCCGCGTTTCCCGCCATTTGTTTCCTGCCCTGAGGTGCTGTATACTGTAATCCCCCTGGAATCGTCTCAAAGAGAAACAGTTTCCATATGGTTCGCGCATGCCATCCTCCATCCCTTTATTCGCCTTTGCCCGAATACCCTGAAGCGCACCGTCGCCATAGCGGCTTTGGCGCGCCGGCGACTTGTCGAAGCGAACGCAGATTTATCCGCCTTTGGAGGGTCCCGCCCTGCGGGGCTGCGGGGTGCTTCATCCGCCCATATCCAAGTTTTAAAAGACATACCGGAAAAGGCCCCCACGACATTGCGTGCACTTTCTGGTATAAAGAAGATGTGATAACTGAGAGCAAGCAGAGCCCTGGTCAAGGAGAGGCTTACAGGGTGGTAATCAAAATGTTCCCGTCTATTATGGTACGAAGGATACTATTCTGGATTATACTTGCCTTCCTTCATGTTTTTACACCCTGTGTGAGTGTTGCCTCTGACGTTTGTATTATTGCGACCTCCCATTTCGTCTTCTATTTTCATGCAGAAGACGAAGGGCTCGCCACATCATTGACTGCCCAGGCTGAACGAATCAGGGAGGAGATTATCCAAGATCTGGGCCTGGATTTTGACGGGGTAACCAAGGCTTATCTCACCTCTTCGCTCAGCGAGTATGTCGAGATTCAACCGCGAGGGTGGGTGCCCACATGGTCGGCTGCGGTCGCCTACCCCAGCCTAAACCTGATTATCATGAAATCCCCTCGGGTCATGAAAGGAGGTCAAATGGATTTGGCGAAGGTCTTCAGGCACGAACTCACCCACATCGCCGTGGGAAGGGCCTTTCGCGGGAGGGAGGAGGTTCCACGATGGTTGGACGAGGGGTTGGCCATGTATGAGTCCAGGGAGTGGAGCTTATCCCGGGTTTCTACCATGACCAAGGCAGTCCTCACCGACTCGCTGATCCCCCTTTCCGAGATAACCAGCAGTTTCCCCCGGGAGGTAGCAAGGGCAGAGCTAGCCTATTCCCAGAGTTTCTACCTTATTTCTTTTCTGGTAAGCAAATTCGGAAGAGAGAACTTTCATCGATTTATCAGGGAATACATAAGGGGTGGGGATTTGAAGGAGATCCTGGTGAAGGTGTACGGTATAGGGTGGGATGATTTTGAGGAGGAGTGGAAGGGATATCTGCGGTTGCGGTTCAGTTGGATCCCTATCCTTACCAGTACCACGACACTGTGGTTCTTGATTACCCTCGTTTTTATCCTCGGGTATGCGAGAAAGAAGAGGGCGCAAAGGATGCTCTATGAACAGTGGGAGCAGGAAGATGATGACCTATTGGCACGGTGAGGATCTCGTTTCACCCACAAAGTGATTTGTGCGTTGATTTAACAGGGTGAACCTCTGGGAGCTCTGTGAGAGACACATGAGAATCATAACACGTCCACGAATTCATCTTCTGCCTGTTCACCGGGCCTGAACAGACGTCTGAAGAGACGAAAGGTCTTACGGGCAATCTCGGGTTCCGTTTCAACGAGCTGGAATGCCTGTTGCCGTGCTTCGGACAGTATGGGGGCATCCCTCATGAGATTGCCCACTCTGAACTGGTAAAATCCTGACTGCCTTATGCCCAGGAACTCTCCCGGACCCCTTAGGGCGAGATCTTCCTCGGCAATCTTGAATCCGTCTGTAGTCTTTTCTATGATTCGAAGCCTTGTTCCGGCCTCACCGGTTTTGGTAAACGGGGTCACAAGCAGACACTGTGAAGGGTAGGTGCTCCTGCCTACTCTGCCTCTCAGCTGATGAATCTGCGCCAACCCGAACCTCTCGGCATTCTCGATAATCATAAGGGTTGCATTCGGGACATCGATGCCCACCTCGATAACGGTGGTAGAGACCAGGATGTCTATGGCCCCATCCTTGAATTCCTGCATTATCGCGCCTCTTTGCTCCAGGGGCATTCTTCCGTGGATTAAGGCTATACGGAATTCGGGGAGCGCACACCTGACCGTATCTGCCATCCGGGTGGCCGCATTGAGGTCCAGCTTTTCCGACTCCTCGATGAGCGGGCAGACCATATAGGCCTGTCTTCCCCTGATAATCTCCGATCTGAGGATTTCATAGATCCTGTTGCGATCCCTCTCACGAAGCAGTCGAGTCTGAATCGGTTTTCTCCCAACGGGAAGCTCATCTATGACCGATATGTCGAGATCTCCGTACAGGGTGAGCCCCAATGTCCGCGGGATCGGGGTAGCGGTCAAGGTGAGGAGATCGGGGCTGAGGCCCTTCTGCCTGAGAAGAGCACGCTGTGCAACGCCGAATCTGTGCTGCTCATCGATAATCACGAGGCCGAGCCTCTTGAATTTTACACTTTCTTGGATGAGGGCATGGGTGCCGATAAGTATTTCAACCTTCCCCTTTTCAACGTCATGCCTCACCTCATCCCCGCGCGTGCCCATTCCACTTGTGAGTAGCGCTGAGCTCAGATTCATGTTTTGTACGAGCCCCAGGGTGCTGAAGTAGTGCTGCTCCGCCAGGATCTGGGTAGGTGCCATGAACGCAACTTGATAACCATTCCTTGCAGCCACCCAAGCGGCGATGAGCGCAACTACGGTCTTGCCGCAGCCCACATCACCCTGGAGCAACCGGTTCATGGGGACCGGCCGATTCATATCGGCGAGAATCTGGTGAATGACCCTCGTCTGAGATGCGGTGAGCCGAAAGGGAAGAAGGCGGCAAAGCTCATCTACATCCTTTTTTCCAAAGGCTATCCCTGGCTCCCGGCATGCCTTGCTTCTCCTGAGTGCCAAGGCGAGCTGGAGGGTGAAAAACTCATCGAATATGAGTCTCCGCTGGGCCGGTGCCCTCCAGGCAAGAAGCTCTCGAGGCGTTGATTCGGTGGGGAAGTGAGCCTCCCTGAAGGCCAGATCCAATCGGGGAAGGCCGCTTGACTCCCGTATCCTTGCAGGTAGAGGATCTTCCAGGTCCTCGGTAAACCGGATTACGGCGTCCGTTATAATCCGCCGCATCCTCCGCGATGAAATCCCCTCGATTTCAGGATAGACCGGTACGAGCCGGCCTGCGTCCTGATGATCGTCCTTTTCTATGATCTCAGGGTGATAGGTAACCGGCAGGTTGGCGATTGTACGGAACTGACCATAGATGATAATCTCCTCACCCCTCCGGAACCTGAACAGATATTGGGGTGCCCCCATCCATCTGGCGGATATGACGTCCCTCCCATCACCTATGACCATTTCAAGGACCGTACGGTATCTGAACCTGCGTCGCCTGATCCCAGTTATCCTCCCCCTGATGAGAGCGCTCTGACCAGGCCTGATATCACGAACGGATACAAATCTTGTCCGGTCCTGGTAGGAGCGAGGGAGGAGATAGAGCAGGTCGTAGACGGTGTGCACACCTCGTTTCCGGAGTTCTCCGGCAAATACCTTCCCAACCCCTTTTACGGAGCTGACGGGGCTCAAGATCCTGTCGGAAGAAGTGTGTCTATCTGAATCGGTTGATAAGGAATGGTTCTTCTGTCGCATCTGTTGGTAAACGAGTTATTTCAGGTGGAATAGTGCCTTTGTGAGGCCCGTACCACTCCGATTTCTTTTGGAATTTCCCCTGAAAAGGCTTTCCCCCGGGGTTCAGGTTGATTGAAGTAGCTTTGCCTCAGGGGCCACCCTATCAAAGATAGAGAAACTCCCGGGTCCGTGTTTGCCCATACCTTTTCGGGGAATCATATAGGAAACCCGCCCACCAGTCACTTTAAAAAAAGGCGCCGTTTCCCTCATGCCGAGGATCAAGCTGTACAATAGGCACGGTCTCTTATGCCCCTCTGAGGGGTCTTTGTCATATCGTGACCTCGGGGGTTTTTGATTGATTGGGCCGAGCAGGGGTTGAAGTATTGAGGGAAGAGCAGGCAGCTGACCGACCTCGGTGAACTGTTACTGCAATGCGCCAGCCTTCTTGAGGAAGATCATCATAACAGAGATGGCCGCCGGGGTCATACCCGGTATCCGCGATGCTTGACCCAATGAGATAGGTCTGATGGCCAGAAGTTTTTCTGTTAATTCATTTGAGAGGCCGTGGACCTTAGTGTAGTCAAATGCTGGGGGAATTTTGATTTTTTCGAGATTCTTGAATCGTTCAACCTCCTGTTGCTGTCGCTCAATATAGCCTTCGTATTTGATCTCTACCTCAACCTGACGCCTTAGGTTTTCGGCAAGCTTTCTGCCATTCCCGTCAAGGGGTCTAATGTTCTCGTAATCTAATTCGGGCCTTTTCAGGATTTGACTCAAAGGAGTCGCGTTTCTTATGGGGCTTGATCCAAGCCCTTCAAGATAGTCGTTTACTTGTTTTGAAGAGGGTATGATGGTTTTCTTGATCCTCTGGGCCTCCGCCGAGATCTCCCGGTACCTCTCCTTCATTTCTCCCAATGTGTCGTCGTCGATGAGGCCGAGCTCATTACCCTTTTCCATGAGCCGCTTATCTGCGTTATCCTCTCTGAGCAGGAGCCTGTATTCAGCCCTGGAGGTGAACATCCGGTAAGGCTCTTTGGTTCCTTTGGTAACCAGATCGTCAATCATAACGGCCATGTACGCCTCTGACCGATCCAGGACAAAGGAGGGTCGTTTCTGGATCTTTAATGCGGCATTAATTCCTGCCCACATGCCCTGAGCAGCCGCCTCTTCATATCCGCTGGTGCCGTTGATCTGGCCTGCCATATACAGGCCGCTGATACGCTTGGTTTCAAGGGTGGGAAACAGCTGTATGGGGTCGACATAGTCGTATTCAATTGCATATGCCGGTCTCATTATCTCGGCTTGCTCCAGCCCCTCAACAGATCTCACAAAGGGGATCTGCACCTCCATGGGGAGGCTGTTCCCCAGGCCGCTGGCGTAGATCTCCTCTGTGTCGAGTCCCTCAGGTTCGAGTATGATCTGGTGCCGGTCCCTGTCAGAAAACCGGACTACCTTATCTTCTATAGAGGGACAGTATCGTGCCGGAACACCGGTGATCTTTCCTCCGTACAGGGCGGATCGCTCCAGATTGTCTCTGACGATTTGGTGGCTTTTTGTGTTTGTGTGCCCTATGTAGCAGGGGACCTGTTTGATGTTTATTTCCCCCGTAAACAGAGAGAATGGCTTGGGATTCTCCTCTCCGTCTTGCCTTTCGAATCTGCTGAAATCTATGGTCGATTTCCGTAACCTCGGAGGAGTTCCGGTCTTCATTCTTCCAAGGGTGAAACCAAGTTCTTTCAAGTTTTCGGCCAACCCATAGGAGGCAAACTCACCTGCTCTGCCTGCCTTGATAGCAGTGAAGCCGATATGGACGAGTCCCCGCAAAAAGGTTCCGGTGGCCAGGATGACCGCAGGAGCCTGGTACCCGAATCCGGTCTGATCCTCAATGCCAATGACATGGCTGTCTTCCACGACCAGTCTCTCAACCATGGCCTGTTTTATGTCTATACTGGGCTCCTTTTCCAGAGCCTCTTTCATGCAGATATGATACCTGATTTTGTCGTTCTGGGTTCGGGAGGATTGAACAGCAGGGCCCTTCTTGGTATTGAGGGTTCGATACTGTATTGCGGTTCTATCGGTTACTTTGGCCATTTCACCGCCCAGGGCATCGATCTCTTTTACCAGTTGCCCCTTGCCAACGCCTCCGATCGAGGGGCTACACGGCATTTTTGCGATCCCATCCAGGTCAATGGTCATAACCAAGACACTGCAGCCCATCCGGGCAGCAGCGAGGGCTGCCTCATAGCCCGCATGCCCGGCCCCAACCACGACGATATCATATCTCTTCGGATAGAAGCTCATTTCAGTTACCGTACGGCGCCCTTCTCTAGCCTTGGGTTCACATTTTACATTTTTGGGATTAAGATGTATATGAAAAGCTTATGCACGGGTTCTTGAACAATCCGGATGAAAGATGAAAAAGCCTTACTACGATTTAAACACCTATTTGAGAAGTATTTTTGGTTGTCGTGTTCAAAAGATATCTCTCGATGCGGGGCTGACGTGTCCGAACAGGGACGGCCACATCGCAACGGGTGGCTGTATCTATTGCAACACGAGAGGATCCGGTACGGGGGCCAGCGCGCTCGGCCTCTCCATCACCGAACAGATAGAGAGAGGCAAGGAATTCCTGAAAAAACGGTATAAGGCCCATAAATTCATTGCGTATTTCCAGTCCTTTTCAAACACGTACGGACCGCATGAGAAGCTCAAGGACCTGTACAATGAGGCCTGTGCTGTTGAGGATATCGTTGGGCTATCCATAGGCACTCGCCCTGATTGCGTAGACGAATCAATCCTCACGCTCCTTGAAGGCTATGCAGAGGATTATCTTGTCTGGATCGAATACGGGCTCCAGTCTATTCACGACAGAACACTTGCCATAATAAATAGGGGCCACGATGTTGCCTGCTTCAGGAACGCGGTGGAGAAAACAAAGGGCCGAGGGATTAAGATCTGTGCTCACGTAGTACTTGGCCTTCCCTTCGAAGACAGACACCAGATGCTCGCTACAGCTCAAGCGGTGGGGACAATGGGAATTGACGGCATTAAGATTCATTTGCTCTATGTGGTAAAGGGCACACCTATGGAGCAATTATACCGAGAGGGAAGGTACACATGCCTTGAGCAGGGGGAGTACGTGGAGCTTGTGTGTGATTTCCTTGAAGTTCTCCCTCCTGACATGGTTATTCAAAGGCTTACCGGAGATCCTCATCCAGATGAATTGGCGGCTCCTGAATGGTCGTTACGAAAGAGCGAGACCCTTTCCCTCATCAGAAAGACCCTGGCCGGGAGGGGATCGTGGCAGGGCAAACGGTTTGGCGAGAATCCTTTTCCATGATTTTCTGGGGGGGAATGGCCTTGTGAGGCAGAAGGGGGTAATATTCAGAGATATTGATATTTTTCTTTGGCTTTTGTTTGTTTCAAAAGATAGACAATGAGCCTTATTATATAGAGGTCAATACAGAATATGAGTAGCCCGCACAGTATTGGCATCCAAGATCCGGGCCTGTCCGAATTGACGAAGCCAACGGACAGGGATATCACCGAGAGAAAAATGAGATAGAGAGTAAAAAATGAAAGAACCAGTATGATGAGCAAACGGACCAGCTTCTTCATCATGCGGCCTTTTCCTCTATCTGCCTGCAGAGGAATTCAACCTCTTTTCTGAGGTTATCATCGATCTTGATGCCCCTCTTTACCTTCTCGTCATCGTACAAGATTGTTGAATGGTTTCGGTTAAAGGAGCGACCAATTTGCTCGAGGGGTTTTTCCGTATATCGCCGGCAGAGATAAATGGCTATACTCCTTGGGTAGGAGATAGTCTTTTTTCTGCTCCGTGATTTGAGCGCTTCTATATCAACCTTAAAGTATTTGCTCACGATTTTCTGAATATCCTCGACGGTAGCCAGACGCTTAGCGGGTAAAAGCTGTTTAACCGTCTCCTTGGCCATGCCGATGTCTATCTTTTTTTTCAAGAAATGGGAGATAGCAGTAAGGGAATCAAGGCTCCCTTCAAGATGTCGCACATCCTGAGTGATGGTTTCGGCAAGGTAGTAGGTTACCTCTTCCGGTAGCGACATATTTCGCTCAATTGCCTTCTGAGTTAGGATATCGACTCTGGTATGAAATCCCGGCTTTTCAATGCTGGTAGTCACGCCTGAGGTTAGCCTCGAGGTCAGCATCTTTTTCATGTTTGGAATCTCTTCCGGACTGAGAGGGCTGGTAAAGATAACCATTTTGTCTTCGTTGAAGAGGACGTCAAGGGTGTAGGCCAGTTCAATCTGCGTCTTTTCCTTGCCACTAAGGAAATTCAGGTCTTCAAGGAGGAGTACATCACATCCCCTGCGGTATTTGTTCTTAAATTGTTCGGTTAAGCTGTTTCTCAAGGCATATATCATCTCATTCGTGAAATCTTCCGTGGTTATATAGAGCACCCTTGCCGCGGGTTTTCTTTGGAGAATGGTATTGCCGATAGCCTGAATGAGATGGCTTTTCCCTAAACCCGTTTGAGCGAGCAGAAAGAGGGAGGTATAAGGGAAATGAGACTCGTGAGCGAGTGCCTTGGAAACGGAATAGGCGAACTCGTTGCATTCGCCCACCACAAATCTGTCAAAGGTAAACCGCGAGTTCAGGTATTTGTCCCCAGCCTTTATCCTTTTGGGCATGGAGGGAAGTGTCAGCTGTTTTCCATTGTTTCCGTTAGGGGGCAACTCTCTCAGGCCCCTATTCGGCAAAACCTCAAAGACCAATCTATGGCCGTTGAGACCGGCCTTAGAAAGTTGGCTGTGGAAGAGGGAAGCATAGTTATCTTGCAGCCAGTTTCGAGAGAATTTGTTTGGGCACCCAATAGCGATTGTGCTCTCATCTGATCTGAGAAACTTGAGAGGATCTACCCAGAGAACGTAGCTTTTTTCGTCCATTGTCTCTTTGAGGGATTCTTTCGCTCGATTCCAAACAGTTTCCATTGTCTATCCTCAGTCTTGGCGGAAATTGCTGCCGAAAAAGGTGAATATGTAAGGCCCGGCACCTGAAAGGCCTGTGTTCGTTGATCTACGGGGCTCCCTGGGCCACGAAGCCCTCACACTATCCCGGGGGTGTCGGTCTTTATAGCTTTGCCCATTCTATCAGGAGATACGCATGCATTACGCGGTTGCGCCTTACCGGAGAGGGCCTCGGCACAAAGGCTGTAGCCAAAACCATTGCAGATAAACGATACAAGGTTCTCCTTGGGAACAGCGTCGGATAGAAGTTCAACGGCTAATTAGAGTCGGGAATAAGAAAGACCCACTAACTCAGCATGGCGGTACAAGGGATACACTTACTGCAGCTTATTCTTAGCAACCGGTACAGGAGCGAGTCGATCTCCTGGTACACTATTTTGTTTGTTTTGTACCAGATTTTCATTTATTGTTGTTGCCTAGACGTTACCAACTTTGTATTAGAAAGAGCTTTGGCTGTCAAAGGCGATTAGGTGTGAATTAATCTTATGTGTGCTCCCAGTTATCAACAGAGCTAATACAGTGATTTCACGTGTAGAATGTTTTTCAGGGCCTTCAAGTCCTTGGTGGATACCATAAGCAAGGGAACGAAGGAATCACCACTGAATTCAGCTACTTTTGTCTGTAATCCACAAGACGAAACGTTTCTCTCCATATTGTCAAGCTGCTATTTTCTCGAAAAAGCTCTCTTTTTTGAATCCTTACGTTTTCTTTCTTTACATTTTTTCGCTTGTCGAGAAAAGAGTCCTAGCCCCCTTTTGCGGGCAAGGTTTTTGCTTGTCACGGGATGATGATACTGGTAGAAGGCGAACTGGAAGTATGTGATCCGCCGATGCTGAAAGAAGGGTTGAGAATCGCGATTTCGGGTAACTTTTTTGTTTTATTTTTTTCTGTTTTTTATGATATTTTAACCAAAAAGTTTCTTGAACATCTATTGCGGTACGTGAGGTCATGGGTAAGCGCACAGTCGCACTGATAGCTGGAGGGTGGTCCCGGGAGAGGGAGGTGTCACTTCAAAGCGGAGCATTCGTATATGAGAGCCTTGATAAAGATAAGTACGAGGTGAGGCGATACGATCCGAAGTCCGATCTGGCCATGTTAATACGAGATTCGAAGGAGATAGATATTGCGCTTGTGGTCCTCCACGGAAAGAAAGGAGAAGACGGCTGTTTTCAGGGGCTGCTAGACCTCCTGGATGTTCCGTATGTGGGCTCAGGCGTTTTGGCAAGCTCCTTGGCAATGAATAAGCAGGTGAGCAAGGAGCTCTTTCGATCTGCCGGGCTCACCGTGCCTCGGGATATTGTGCTTGCAAGGGGTCAGAAGCATGATCCGGTTGAGATATTGTCCTCTTTAGGCCAACCGGTCGTTATCAAGCCCGTGGCCGAGGGATCGAGTATTGGACTTAACATATGTTCGACGAGCGAAGAGCTTGCTGCAGCACTGGATGAGACCTTTGCCATGAGCGCACAGGTATTGGCCGAGGAGTACATAAAGGGCAGGGAGGTAAGCTGCGGTGTCATCGGCAACAGTAAGCCGGAGGCCTTGCCGGTAATCGAAATCGTTCCCCAGAAAGAACACCGCTTCTTTAGCTATGAGGCCAAATATGTTCCCGGTGAATCCAAGGAGATATGTCCGGCCACACTTCCCGGTGAGGTCTGCAAAAAGATTCAGGCGTATGCCCTCAAGGCCCACAGCGTGCTCGGCTGTAAAGGTCTTAGCAGATCGGATATGATCGTAACCGGCAACGATGTGTATCTCTTGGAGACCAATACCCTGCCTGGTATGACCAAGAATTCCCTCTTTCCGCTGGCTGTCCGGGCAGCCGGATTAACCATTCCACAATTCCTGGATCGGCTCATCGAACTCGCCCTTAGCGAATAGATTGTCACCTCCTATTGGATAAGCGTAACGATCATCAGTCCCCCGCCTGGTAAAGCGAGTACTTTCGTGTGTTGATAAATCCTCTCAAGACACCCCGCAAAGCGGGATGGGGATCGGATGGACTTTGCGGGTCAGACGACTTAGTTGAGTAAACAAATTCGAAATCCGAATACCGAAACCCCTGGCCCAGACCTGGATTGCTGGTCAGAAGCATATTCACTGCGGTTGCGAGATCTCATAACAACTGCGCTCTATTCGGGAAATGTCGCGCCAGGGCAGGCCGAAACAAATTCGAAATTCTAATGTTCAAATGTTTAAGACATGCTGAGGAGGGGTCTTAATTGGAATACCAATACCAGAAGAATGTTTTGGTCATTTGGATTTTGGATATTCGGTATTGCCCGCCCTGTTAAATAGTCTGTTTGCGCAATATAGTATTAATATTAAATGTGATTTGGATTGGAAACAAGAACACGCTTTATATCAAATCATATAACAGGGTAAAAATTTCGTGCTTAGATATTCGAAATTCAAAACAATGAGCAACGACTATTGATGACTTCGTAAAAAGTCGGAAATGACCATTTTCCGTCATTCCGGCGAAAGCCGGAATCCAGTCTTTTCAGTTAGTTACAGAGGTTCTGGACTCCGGTTTTCACCGGAGTGACGACTTTTTACGAGACCATCACTATTGAATTGCTCTCCCTTCAGAAGGCCTTCCCAAGCCCCTGCTCCACTGGGTGGTTGCCTGAAGTATGGCCTTAGGTGCTCAGGAGTGTTGACATTCGGCGGAGGAGATCTCATAATACCCCCTATGGGTGGAAGATACGGAAAGTACGGTGAGGTAAAACGGCTTGCCAGGCTTCGCAAGGGCAGGAAAGACGCCCGGTTTGTGAAAAGGGGATCTCAACTCGAAAGGGACTATATGCGGAAAGAACGATCACTGCGGAAGCGGTTTGGTAAGATCAAGCCCGAAGACGAAGGTAAGGAGCAGTAGGCATCATGGAGACGGTAACAATCGATGGCGTAATCCTGCACTTGAGCCAGCCCGATGAGGTGCCAATGGACTGGGTGGGGCAAAGGGAATTGGTGACCCAGATACAGGCCGCCTGGCTGGTCATGGGTTCCGGTGATTTTCCCCTGAATCCACGGCTCATCGGAAAGCCCGGCGTGGGAAAGACCACTCTTGCGTACCACGCGGCGAAAAGCCTCAATCGACCGGTGTATCTATTTCAGGCGACTATAGATACAAGGCCCGAGGATCTTATCGTTACCCCTGTTATTAGCGACCAGGGAAAGATAAAATACATGGCAAGCTCTATTGTTACCGCCATGATCAAGGGAGGGGTAGCGATTATCGACGAGGGGAACCGGATGAGCGAGAAGAGTTGGGCATCCTTAGCTCCCTTGATGGATAACAGGCGCTATGTGGAATCCATTGTTGCCGGCATAAAGATCAAGGCACAACCCGATTTCCGGCTCTGCGCCACCATGAACGATGACGCAAGCACCTTTGATCTTCCCGAATACATCCACTCCAGGCTCCAGCCCCAAATCCTCGTGGATTTTCCCGACAGAGAGGAGGAGCGGTTGATCCTCTCCGCCAATCTACCCTTTGCCGATGACCAGATCTTGAATTACGTTGTGAATTTCCTTCAGATCACCCACGCAGCAGATGAACGGTACACGGTGAGGGACGGTATCAACATCGCCAGGTACGCCCTGAAACGGTTGAGCATCGACGGCTCGAACAAGGCCAGAAAGCTCCCTAAAGAGAGGGTAATAGTGGCGCTCAAAGAAGCGGCCTCTATGATACTGGATGAGATAGCCGCAGGGTATTTTACCGCTATCATAGACACGGATGGTGACACAGGAACCATTTGAATGGGAAAATGTCAGGCTTGTCCCGGTTCTCCACAACAGGCTTGAGTTTGCCATTGAGGTCAGGCGTCAATTCGCCTCATTTCAGCCCGAGATCGTGGCGATCGAATATCCTCCTACCATCGGAGAAAACCTCTTAGAGGGCATTAATCGGTTACCCTTGCTCTCCGTGGTCTACTACGAGGAGGAAGATCACACCTTTGTGTACCTGCCCATCGAGCCGACCGACGGACAAATAGAAGCGGTGCGGTTGGCACTTTCCCATAATCTGCCCGTCCATTTCATAGACAGGGATACCGAGGGATACCCTATAGACCGGACGCCCATGCCAGATCCCTACTCGATCAAGCGGATAGGGTATTGGCGCTACTGTCGCAGTTTTCTCGATGAGCACCCAAGCCCGCTCCCCGACCCTGAGGATCAGTTACGGGAGCGGACCATGGCGTACAATCTGCAGCGGCTGAATGGACAGGGAAAGCGGATACTGTTTGTGGGTGGGCTTGCCCACCTTCCCGGCCTTTTAGCTTATCTTGACAAAACACAGGTGCCGGTTATCGGCAAGAGGAGTGGTGGTCATGTGATGCTGGCCCACTTACACGGGGAATCGAGCAGGGAAATCATGACCGAGATACCCTTTGTTGCTGCACTGTATGAACGGTATAGGGATAATCCCCGTATGCCCGAACCCGATAGATTGAAGGCCATCGATCTGCTCATGGAAAGGGCGAGAAAACGCCACCTCAAGAACAGCAAAGAGGAGGTGAGCCCGAACCAGCTGAGGACCTTCAACAAGTTCGTCACGAACTATGCGCTTCTGAGCGGGTTCCTCACGCCGGATCTGTACAAGATACTGGTGGCAGCAAGAGGCGTGGTTGACGATAACTTCGCCTACGAGGTCTGGGACCTGGCAACAGAATATCCGTGGCAAACGGATTCCCCCCGATTGCCGGTCATTCGCCTGAAAGGCACGGACCTATTCCTTGATCAGAAGCGAATCAGGTTTTACCGTCATTTCAGGACGTTGCGAAGGAGGTTAGTGCCCTTGCCCGTAAAGAAGCGGCAGAAGGAGCGATTTCCCGGCGAATGGAAACGGGAGTTCAAGGCTCACACCATATGCTCATTCCAGCCAGAGGATAGTATCATTGAGGGATTCGGCAATTATGTTAAGAAGAGGGCAGTGAAGGAGAAGTCAGAGGAGAACAGCAGGATAGTGCCTTTTTCGACCTCAATGATGGACGGAATTGATATGAGGGAGACCCTCAGGAATTTGAAAGAGGTAACTATATACGTGCGCGAGAATATCCCTCTCAGGGGTAAGGTTGGCTCTGTGGTGGTTATTTTCGATCCCGACTTCCCCGATGCAACAGGCAAGGAGGGTTTTCCGTGGCGGGTTACGTGGCTCGGTGAGCATAATCAGGAATCGGACATGGCTTTCTATAGCACCGCGGCCGGTGAAGCGGTAGTGGGGCCGGGGATATCCCGATGTCAATATGGTGGATTCATGCTTACCTTTCCTCCTCTGAGGGTATATGATATATGGAAGGACCCGTTTTTCGATTTCGCAAGAAACAAGCCGGAGCGGCTTCTCTTAGCTGCCCTTGACTATTCCCTTGAAAGGCATGTCGTGTATGTATCATCGTCGCCGCCGTCTTCTCTTTGCAGATCCTTTGCTTCTCGTATGCGAAAGCAGATTATCTATCTTCCCATAGGCATATTCTCGCCTGTTACGCTCAAAAAGATCAGGCAATTTCACGTGCTGGACGGTCATCCCGTCCGAAGCTATGCAGCAAGGTATATATGAAGTTGAAGTGCCTAAAGTGAACTAAAGTAATAAGTGCCTCCTAAGAAACTAACGATACAAAAGAGCATGGAGATGTCTTTTTTTGCTCTGCCCTCTTAACAAGGCCCCGTACAGGGCCGTTTCAAACCGACGCACCGCCCCATAAGCCTTAGCACTAAGGTACCAGCCTGTGTGCGCCGTTTTGA
>Ga0307378_10000728_pt1 | contig 56160 bp, 43 predicted proteins | sample UN1MG_FD_202238 | JGI IMG/M metagenome (GOLD analysis project Ga0307378, IMG submission 202238) | Soil microbial communities from Risofladan, Vaasa, Finland - UN-1 | ecosystem: Environmental > Terrestrial > Soil > Coastal area > Acid sulfate soil | place: Finland: Risofladan, Vaasa | collected... | reverse complement strand
CGGCCAGCTTGATCGAAAGATCGTACCCGCTGGCCGCCGGCCAGTCGGTCTCCGGCTTGAGATGGTGCGGCGAGGGCAGCGACAGCGGGCCATCCGGGCCCGTGAACGTGATCTCGCCGTCGTTGCGGCAGCGGACGCAGAAGCCGCCGAAGGCCGACCGGTCGATCGTCACGTCGGCCGTCGGGTTCAGCGTATAGGTCAAATCGATCACGTTGGCCGGCCCTTGCTGGCGGACCGTCGCCGAAAGGTCCTCATGGATCATCGGCGCCCGGTTCGCGAGCCACCGGCTCCGGACGTGCATCGTCACCCGGTCTTCCTTTCCCTCCATGCGCCAATCGCCGGCCTCGATCACGCGGCCCTCGGTCGGCGCGAACTGGCCCCAGCCCCAGAAGTCGGCTTCGGTGGGTCCGGTCATCTTATACCAGGCGAGAAACACCCCGCGGTGGTGAAGGTGATCTCCCGGCGCAAACGCGGTGACCACCTCGCCCGACGGCGTGCACACCGGATGGAAGCACGAGACGCTGTTGGCCGTCAGCTTGCTGGCGACCGGGTTCTGCGTCATGTAGCGCAAGACGGGCTTGCCGCCGGGGGCGACGATCCACGGTCCGCAGCGGTCGCGCGTCGTCGCGTAGTCCCCGGCGGAGACGCGCGGGCTGCACCACGCGTAGAAGTCGTCCATCACGCCCCAGTAGACCCGCACCCTCCGGATCAACCCCCGGAAGTGCATCGGCGTGTCGTACTCGCCGACGCGTCCGCGGAGATCGGCCCCCACGTTGAGCGCTTCGCGGGGCGGTTGCGTGACGAAGTGTCCTTCCGCCAGTCGCCCCGCTTCCTCTCCCCCGACGAAGAGCGTGATCCGCCGCTCCGGATCGATCGTCGCCGCCAGGTGAACCCACCGGTCGAGATCGACCGGATTGCGTCCGCGGACCTCTAACAGCAGGCCGGAGAGCCGGACGGCGAAGTGGGGCACGCGGTCCTTCAAATACAGGCTGTAGCCGAACGTCTGGTTTCCATGGGCCACGATCACGCCGTCGCCCGACTTGGGCTTGCACCAGGCGCCCACGGTGAGCGGTCGATAGGTCGGGTCGAGGCTCTCGGGAGGGGGCTCGACCACGACGGCCCCGTTGCCGGAGAACTCCATGGCCTTCCAGCCGGGCGCTTCGGCGACGTCCACCACCTCGACGTTCTGCCGCTTGCCGTGGTGGCCCTTGCCCGAGGCGTCGGCGATTCGGCCGTCCTCCAGCAGCGTCGGCTCGTAGTGCAGCACGAGTTCCAGCTCCACGTTGGCGGGCACCGGCGGCGCGGGCGGCTCTTCGAACCGGTCGGCCCCGTTCTCCTTGCGCAATCGCCCCAGCTCGGCCTTCAGCTCCGCGACCACGCCGGCGTAGGCCGGGTCGTCGTACACGCTCCCGAGCTCGTCCGGGTCCTTCTGAAGATCGAAAAGCTCCCACTCGCCGACGTCGTAGTAGTGGACCAGCTTGTGGCGATCGGTGCGCACTCCGTAGTGGCGAGCCACGTCGTGCCAGCCGGGGAACTCGTAGTAGTGGTAGTAGACGCTCTTGCGCCAGTCGTTCGGCGTTTGGCCCTTCAAGAGCGGCACGAGGCTGCGGCCCTGCATGTCGTCGGGGACGGGCACACCAGCCACGTCGAGGAAGGTCTCGGCGAAGTCGAGATTCTGCACCAGGTCGCGGTTCTCGCTGCCGGGCTTGACGACCCCCGGCCAGCGGACCAAAAGCGGCATCCGCAGCGACTCCTCGTACATCCACCGCTTGTCGAACCAGCCGTGGTCCCCGAGGTAAAACCCCTGGTCGGAGTTGTAGATCACCACGGTGTTTTGGGCCAGGCCGCTCCGGTCGAGATACTCCAGCACGCGGCCGAGGTTGTCGTCGACCGAGGCGATCGCGCGGAGGTAGTCCTTGAGGTAGCGCTGGTACTTCCAGCGGACGAGGTCCTTGCCCTGGAGGTTCGCCTTCCGCATCGCCTCGTTCTTCGGCCGGTAGGCGGCCTCGATCCGCTCACGCTGCTCGTCGTTGAGATATCGCGGCAGGACCAGCTTCAAATCCAGGTCGTTCATGTGCCGGGCGATGGTCATCGAGGCCCACAGGGCGGCCGACGTGCGGCCCGTGTAGTCGTCAAAGAGCGTAGGCGGCTCCGGGATCTCGACGTCGTCGTACATCGTCAGGTGGTCCGGGCCGGGCAGCCACTCGCGGTGCGGGGCCTTGTGCTGGTACATGAGCATGAACGGCTTCGACGGGTCGCGCCCCTTGTCGAGCCACTCCAGGGCGAGGTCGGTGATGACGTCGGTCGTGTAGCCGGTGGGGTTGAAGGGGCCGTCGGGCGTGCGGAACCTGGGGTTGTAGTAGGTGCCCTGGCCGACGAGCACTCTCCAGTAGTCGAAGCCGGTCGGCTCGGCCTTCAGGTGCCACTTGCCGATGATGGCCGTCTGGTAGCCGGCCTTCTGGAGCAGCTTGGGGAAGGTCTGCTGCGACGTGTCGAACTCGACCGCGTTGTCGATCACCCCGTTCACGTGGCTGTGCTTGCCCGTCTGGATCACCGCCCGGCTCGGCGCGCAGATCGAGTTGGTCACAAAACAGTTCTGGAAGATCATCCCCTCGGTGGCCAGGCGGTCGATGTGGGGCGTTTGGTTAACCTTCGAGCCGTAGGCGCTGATCGCGTGCGAGGCGTGGTCGTCGGTGAAGACGAACAGGACGTTGGGCCGCTTCGGCGCGTCGGCCGCGGATGCGGGGAAGCGGCCGACCACGACCGTCGCAGCCAGCGCGGCGAGCGTCCAGAGAAAAGGTCGTGTCGCGTTCATGTTCCGGCTCCTATTGGCTTTGGGGCGCCTGAAGAATAACTCCCGCATTCGCGGAGTAGCAGGCACACGCCGTGTGCCGTCCGCTGGCTACGGCACACGGCGTGTGCCTGCTACTTTTCGGCCGATCCTTTGGACTTCGCGAGGATCTCCTTGGCCGTCATGCCCGGTCCGTCTCGAGCGAGGTTCATTGTACGCCACGAGAGAGGCCACACAAGTGTCGCGCCCCGCTTGCCCAACGGCCGGGCGAAGCCTAGGATGGCCCCGTCACCGCCCGAGGAGGACGATCCATGCCCGTGATGCAGAGCCCGCCCGGGCCCGAAACCGTGATCGACGGCCGCCGCTACCTCTACTTCTCCGGCACCGGCTACCTCGGTTTGCAGGGCCACCCCGAGGTGATCCGCGCGGCCTGCCAAGCGACCGAGCAGTACGGCATCGGAAGCGCCACCAGCCGCGCCGGCTACGGCGACACCCCGCCGTTGGTCGAAGCAGAGCGCCAGGCGGCGCGGCTGTTCGGCGCCCAGACGGCCTTCTACTTCATGTCGGGCTACGTGGGAAACGACGTCCTCGCCCGGTCGATCGAACGCGAGGTCGACGCCGTCTTCGTCGACGAGTGCTCGCACTACTGCGTGCACGAAGCGGCTGCGCGGCTCGCCAAGCCGGTCCACCCGTTCCGTCACGCCGATTCCGGCGACCTGGCCGAGAAGCTCCGCAACCACGCTCCGCCCGGCGCACGGCCGCTGGTGATGAGCGACGGGGTGTTCGCCGCCTTGGGGACGATCGCCCCCGTCGGCGAGTACTGCGAGATCCTCCGCGCCTATCCCGGCTCGTCGCTCGTGATCGACGACGCCCACGGGCTGGGCGTGCTCGGCCAAAACGGGCGAGGCACGCTCGAGCACGCCGGGCTGTTCGAGCGGGGCGTGAACGTCGACGTGCCGGGGCGAAAGGAGAAACAGACACCATCTCCAGATTCGCCTCGCCTCTTCCTGTGTGGCACGCTGAGCAAAGCCCTGGGCGGGTACGGGGGAATCATCCCCGGCGCCCGGCAGACGGTCGAGCGGATGAAGTCGACGTCGCACTACTTCGCCGGGGCCAGCCCGGTGCCGGTCCCCGTCGCCGCGGCGAGTGCCCGAGCCCTCCAACTCGCGATCGATCAGCCTGAGCTGCGCACGCGTCTCTGGGAGAACGTCCGTGCGATCCGAAGCGGCCTGCGCGAGATGGGCGTCGAAGTGGCCGACACGCCCGCCCCCATCATCTCGCTCGTGCTCGGCACCGCGGAGAACATGCAGCGCATCCACCGCGAGCTGGCCGACGGCGGCATCCTCGTCCCCTACAAACGCACCTATTCCGGCCTCGGCCCGGAAGGGGCGCTAAGGCTGGCCGTCTTCGCGACGCACACGGCGGACATGATCGGCCGGCTCGTCGACGAGCTGCGGCGGTTAGTCTGAGCCGGGGGGAAGTCGCTGCCGCGAGCGAGGGCGGCCAGTAGCGCCCCTCGCCAGCCGGACGACCATCGTCACGACGAAGACCGGCACACTGAGTGCCGAGCCGACGGCACAGCCGCCGCAGGCAAAGCTGAGGAGTGCGACGACCAGCCATCCCACCTCAAGGCGACCAAGTCCCATCGCGATCAACAATAGGACAAGGCCCATGACCAGCGCAAGGCCGCCCCAGTGAAGGATCAGCGCATCCCGCAGGCGGAGCTTCCGGTAGGTCACGTAGAGTACGATCCACGTCACGACCCACGTCAGGTTGAATAGTAGGTTTCCGAGGCGGAAGTCGATCTTCATGACCCTCGCACCCGTGGCCGCCAGCGAGATGCAGACGGTGATCGCGGTGAAGAACGCGAGAAGGCCGCCGAGCGTAAACTCCGGCGGCTGGTCTCGCCCGCGCCGGCGGGTAGGCTTGCCCGAGGGCGACTCCTCGTGCTTGACCTGGGAATCGTCCATCACTCTCGGACACACGGGCCCCCCTCCTCGCGTTCCGCCCGGATCATGGACGCTCGCCGGGTCGCCTTGACCGCTGAGCGGATCACCGTCACGACGAACACCGGCAGGCTGAGTGCCGAGCCGAGCACACAGCCGGCGCCGAACGCCCCGAACAGGCCGAACACCAACACGGCCCGATTGGAACCGATGGGAGGGAATGCATAATACGCCGGGCCGAAGGAGAATGCCGCTCCAACCACCGTACCAACGCAGTGAACGACCAGCGCGCTCTTCGCGTGAAGCGTCCGGTAGGCCGCGGCGAGCACGATCCACGCGAGGATCGCCGCGATCCCGACGAGCAGCAGGCCCACGTCGGGCAGCCGGTCGATCACTCGGATCCCCGAGACTCCCAGCGAGAGGGAGACCGCGGTCGCGGTAACGAACGCGAAGAGCCCGCGGAGCGTGTACTGCGGCAACTCGGGTTGCCGCGCCCGGTCGCCGGAATCCGCCGCGGGCGGCTCCTCGTGCTCGATCGGGCGATCGTCCATCGCTGGCGGCGACAACGGCTCGTCCCCCAAGTTCGGTGGTCGCCGAGGTCCAAGGGGCCGCGGTAGGCCGAATGCAGGGCCAAGAAACATGAACTCTAACCCGATTATCCCGTCCGGGCGCCGACCTGGCAATGGGCCATTTCGCCGTTGGCTCTTGTTGATCCCGCGTCCGGCGCGCGGTACGATGGTCTCCTTCGGGAACCGTGACTTCGCACACGTTGACGCGGTTTGAGTTGATTTGCCTGACGCACACCCGCATGAAGGAGGCCGACAATGTACTCCCCGACCAGCCCGCCACGCGTCACCACGTTTCTCTTGCCCGTGCTCGTGCTGTCGTTGAGCGTGCTTCTTGCAGGCAACGTCCTCGCCGCGGAGCCGCAGACCGAGTTGCTCTGGCCGGAGGGGGCCCCGGGCGCCCTGGGCGAGCGGCCGGAGGACAAGCCGACGTTGATCGTCTATCTGCCCGAGAAGGAGAAGGCGACCGGCGCGGCCGTGTGCGTTTGCCCCGGTGGGGGCTACGGCCACCTGGCCATGGACCACGAGGGGGACCAGATCGGCCGGTGGTTCAATGCGATGGGCGTCGCGGGGTTCATCGTCGACTACCGGCACCGGCGCAAGGGCTACGGCCACCCGGCTCCGCTCCAGGACGCCCAGCGGGCGATCCGCACGGTTCGGGCCCGGGGTGCCGAGTGGGGCGTTCGGCCCGACCGGATCGGCGTGATGGGCTTCTCGGCCGGAGGGCACCTGGCGTCGACCGCCGCGACGCACTTCGACGCCGGCCGCCCGGACGCCGAGGACCCGATCGAGCGCGCAAGCTGCCGCCCCGACTTCGCGATCCTCTACTACCCGGTCGTCATGTTCGACGAGGCGTTCACCCATCGCGGCTCGCAGCGGAACCTGCTGGGCGAAAACCCCGACCCCGAGCTGGTCCGCAGCCTCTCGAACGAGAAGCAGGTCACGCCCGAGACGCCGCCCACGTTCCTCTTCCACACCGACGAAGACACCGGCGTGCCGGCGGAGAACAGCGTGCAGTTCTACCTGGCCCTGCGCCGGGCGAAGGTGCCGGCCGAGCTGCACGTTTACCGGCAGGGCCGCCACGGCCTGGGCCTGGCCCCCGACGTGCCCGGCACGGGCAACTGGCCCAAGCAGTGCGAAGACTGGATGCGAGGGCTGGGGTTGCTGGAGAAGTAGCGGTGACGTTTGGCACGTTTCGAAGGTGCCTGAAGCCCGACGGCACGTTGAAAACGTGCCCCACCAAGTCGTACGTCGAACGGTTGGAGCAAGCCCATGTCCGATTCGGCCACGCCCCGAACGTCTCCCGACGGAAGCCCGGTGCGGAAGCCTTTCGTGTCGACGGGCGGGATGCTCTTCGCCCACCTGGCCGCCGGGCTGATCGTGATCGGCGTTCTGGGCTTCGTAGTGCCGAGGTTCGTTCGGATCCTCACGGAGTTCGAGGCGGAAGTGCCGCCGACGGCCGAACGGCTGATCGCCGTCTCGAACGTCGTGGCGCACACCTGGTACTTGCTGCTGCCGATCGGCCTGGCCGTCGACGCAGCCGTCCTTTTCGGTCTCGGCCGGCTGCCGCGCCCGGCACGATGGCTGGCGACCGCGTGGGCCACCGTGGTGTTGCTTGCCGCGCTGTTGCTGGTCGGGCTGACCGTGGCGGCCGTCATTGTGCCGCTTCAGGACCTGATCACCCAGTTGAGCTGACGTAGCAGGCACACGCCGTGTGCCGTCCGCTTGTTTCCGCAAACCCAACAGTCCACACGGGAGTCGTAGACATGGTCGATCGGAAGACGTTCTCGGGGCGCTGTTTGAGCCTCTCGGTCGCGTGCGCCTGGCTGGTGCTCGGCGTGGCGGCGGGCCTCCAGGCCGCCGAGTCTCCCACGCGAGTGGCGGATTTCCTGCCCGGCGACTATGTGCGCGACGGGTCCGTCTCCTACCACGCCGAGATCCAGCGGGCGATCGACGAGGCGGCTCGCACGGGCGGCGTGCTCGAGTTCGCGCCGATGACCTACGCCGCCACGGAACAGGGGTGGCAACTGCGCTCCGGACTGACGCTCGTGCTCGACGGCGCCGTGTTCCGACTGAGCGACGAGTGCCGCGAGGACGGGGCCCTCTTTCACGGCCGGGACGTCACCGACGTTGCCTTGCGGGGCGGCGAGATCGTCGGACGCAACGACGTCTGGCCCGACGGCGTTAACGTCCGCGGCGTGCACATCGCGGGCGAATCCGCCCGCATTCGAATCGACGGCACGCGCTTCCGCGATCTGAGCAGCAACGGGATCGGCGTCTTTGGAGAGGCCGACGCGCTCATTCGGGACGTTTGGGTCCATGACGCGATCGTCGAAAACTGCTGCAAGCGATACCCCGATTACCTGTCGAAGGAGAAGGCAGAGCCGGGGAGCCAGCGGGAAGACCAGGGAGACGTCGCCTTCTATTACGTCGAGGATTTCGTAGTCGACGGCTGCCGGTTCGAGCGCTCGCGTTCCGACGGCACGCATTTCTATTCCTGTCGCCGCGGCCAGATCACCGACAATCGAATCTACCGCGCCAAGATGGGCGGGTACTTCATCGAGACCTGCGAGGGCGTCATCGGCCGCGGCAACGTGATGCTGGAGAACGGCTCGCGCGGGACCACGATCGAACGCGGGTCGCGGAACTGCGTCTTCTCGGCCAACGTCGTTTCCCTCAGCGGTCGAGAGGGGCTTTGGGCGCCCGACTGCATCGGGCTGGTGGTGACGGGAAACGTGTTCGACCGCAACGGACGCAAGCCGAACGGCCCCGAGCCTCCTCATATCTGGAACGCCAACGTCACGATCAACGAGGCCGTGGGCGAACCGACCGACTCGCCCACGCGCGACTACCTCGTGAGCGACAACCTCATCTACTCCACGTCGAGCCAGATCGCCGCCATCCGCGTCGACGCCACGCAGGACACCAGCAACATCGTGATACGCAGCAACATGTTGCTCGGCGAAAACCAACGGCTGCTCGTCGAAGGACCGAAACGGGCCGAAGTCCACCTGAGCGACAATCACAGAGCGAAGGTGGAAATCGCGCCTCCGTCGGACGGCCAACCGTGACCGGCGGCGCGAAACGACCGAGCCGGACGTGAGCACGCGCGCCGGGTGCCATTACTCGGACCGGGTGGGGATCTGGAGAAGGAATGATGGCTACTCTAAAAACTATGCTTTTCTGTAAGCTGCTGAGGCGTCACTCATGGCAAGGGTGTAAGTGCAATCACTGCGGAGCGACAAGGGAACAACCTCCTCAAGGCCTCCATCACCGAGCTCGGCCTTTCGGCGCGCGCCCACGACAAGGTCCTCCGCACCGCCCGCACCTTCGCCGACCTCGACGCAAGCGAAAGCATCCAGCCGATGCACCTCAACGAGGCGATCAACTACCGGATGCTGGACCGGCATTTGTGGACGTAGCTCATGATCGACGCGGCGCAGCGTGAGCGGGGAGTCTCCCGGAAGAGCTGGCGAGTTGGGGGCCACCGGCGTGTCGCCGGTGCGTCTACGAAAGCACGGGCAATTACGTGCGGGGTGCGTGAAACGCACCACCCATGACACCGGAGAAGCCGACCCTGAATCCGGGGGGCCCATGGCAGAGTCGCCACAGTCGCCGGGCGACGATTTCCCGAGCCGCGATGCCCAAAGGCGGGGTCGCCGCACCTGGCCGCGCGGCCGTCGATCTTCGCCCCCGGCGTTCTGAGCGGCCGGAAGTTGGAAGCACCCGGGGGTGGCCGGAAATCGTCTTGCGGCTCGGCGCTAACATGGTATGCTCGAACGTGTTGCGCCGACAATCGAGTGCCTGAACACCGTCGAAAAGGGCCCTCCAAGTGTCCAACAAAGCCCTCCACGAATCGCTCTAAATCTATGGCCTGCAACGAGTTGCGGTGAAAAGAATTGTTGGACGGTTTTTGTTGGTTCGGGCGGAACGTCGAAGTGCTTTTGTGGCCGGGGGTTACGCCGTGACGTCCTCCAAAAAGTGCGTTTTTCCCGGGATTAACCCTGCGCGCACGTGCGCTGTGACCCCAGCGCACTTCCCCTGGAACCCTAGCGCATTCACCCTCGGGTTCGAGCGCACTCCCCCTGGGGTGCGAGCGCACGTGCGCTCCCGGTAACTGGTGGGGGTAGTACCCCTCGTCGCTGGGGAAAACGGGGCCGCGGCGGAAGTGACCGTGTCCAACAAAGCCCTCGCAACAGACGGACCGCGAACGGGAACGACGTGACAGAGGCAAGATCGGTACGCGAAGAGTCCTGGCGGCGCGGCGCGCGCTGGGTGCCACTGCTGGCTTGTCCAGCAGTGGGGTATCCGGTATCCTCTAGCACAGCCTGGAGATACCCTCAAACGATCGGAGATTCTCGGAGGCCCACGGGCTAATGAGGGGTCCGAGGGGACTCACACGAAGTTCCCACACACACTGCTGGACAAGCCAGCAGTGGCACCCGGCGTTACCGAGGGCGACAGGGCCATCAAGATCGAGACCGACAACCTCGAAGCCGTCATCTCCAAGAAGGACCCCAGGCACTGAATGACCGTTATCGAAAAGGGATCGTTTCTCGACAAAGCCATTGGCTTCCGCGAGGCCGGCGACGGGTTGTGCATCCCGGACTGGATCATGGAGCCGGGCAACGACGAGCCCTGGCGCTAGAATACTCCCGACCGATTTATCCCGTCCGAGGTTGCCGCCCTTCCAGAAGCTGCGGCGTTCACACCTAAACCGCAAGAGCCGCACAAGCCCAGCACCAACTTGGAGGAGGAGAGAACATCAATGGCCGCAGACGATTTCGAATACACCAAAGGCGAACGACCTATCACGAACGTGCTCGTGTTCAGGGCAGGATTACGAATACCCCCCGCGGACGAGCAACGTTACGTGCAACTTGCATCCCAGGCTGTTGGCTTGGACGTGCCGGAATTAGAGAGAGCGAGCCTGGAGATCAAGTACTGTAGTCCGGACGAACTTCATCCATCGTTCGTTCAGGGCGTTCTTCTGGCGCGCTTGTGGGACCCCGACGACTGTACGCTCAAGGAGTTCTGGGATCCAAGCGGCGACCGAGGGCTGATTGTTGTCAAGCGCGCTTCAAACCGCGGCGGGCCCGGTTGCCTTAACGTGTTGCTTGTCGTCGCTGCCACGGTTGCGGTGCTTTTTTCATCGTGCGCTGCGATGATGAAACGGCCAGGTAGTGGGCCGTCAACCGGCATCCAGAGTTTCTCGCAGACCGCCGCGACTCAGCTTCGAGACTTCGGCGCGCTTCAGGTACTGGCCAGCAAGGCCTCGAACTTGGACTCGGGTGGGCTCATTGGCATCGCTCCTGCCTTCTTGCTCTTTGCCCAAGCGGAGGGTCCAGACGTCGTGCCGCAGTTCGATCGCAACAAGGCCCTCGCGGCACTAGTATTGGGTGCACTGGGTGGAATACTGCTCCCGGCTTTGCTTTTCGCGGCTTTGTCTCACTTTCTCAAGCCGAAGCACACTCGCGTGGACCACGGCAAAGAACCGTTTGGACCGAGAGGTCCCAGGAATCCACTTGGCTGATCGGAACCCGGCATCACGCTTCCCGCTCACTTGGAGATACTGCCATGCGCATGGCTTTGCTGCAATGTGACATTGAGAATGACGGTATCCGAATTGCGTACGGATGCGACGAGTTGACAGAGGAAATGTCAGACGCCGAACTGACGGCGATTGGTGATCAAGTCTCCCGCCTCCTGAACTCCGTCACGCTCGATGCGCTCGTATCTGCGAATCTGCCAACCAGCGACGGATACGGGGCACTTCGGGTCGATGTGAATCCTAGTCGAAAGCTGATTTCAGCGCTGATCGGGTACGTGGGAACGGGTCCGATTCCCCCGAAACCCGGCCGACCAAAAGCAGTTCCGGTTGCCGACGTTTTTCGAACCCGGCATGCGGAACTGACTCTTCCATCACAGTCCCTTGCGGGCGGGCGCAAAGTGCAAGATGCGCAAGACAGACTCGCCGCAGGGGAATCAGTCAGGCTTGCCGATGCCCCAGCGGAGGTTCGCGACGCGTTCATCAAGTGGGCAACAACAGAAGGCCATTATGACTCCGTCAAGAAGATCGTGGGAGGAGACGATCACACCCTGGTCATGGTCAGTTCAAGCTGCGCGGGACCTGCTGTCCTGTTGGTCTACCGCTGGGAAGACGAGGTTACCGAGGAGGAGGCAAGCAGGATTCACTTGCGGGCACGCGCGTACGTTAGCATGGCCATCAAGGAGGTCGCTGCCGCCGCGGGCATTCCCTGCCAGGCAGGGCCGCCGCAGAATCACACACTTGGCATACCCGCGCCAGCTTGGTTCCTGGGCAACCGCGGTCAACCCACTTTCTTGGTCGAATCGAACTGCGACTTCCAGGAGCGAATGATCTACCTGACGCTCGGCGTGCTCATCCTGCCGCCGATGCCGTTTTCTGGAGTGACGCAGATAAGCGACGACCCAACATCGCTGGCTTTGGCGGCCGGGTTTGCACGACAGCACAAACGGATTACGCTCTAGCTCCGCCGTCAGCAGCGATTGGGGCTTCGTTCGGCCGGCGGACGACTGCGCTGGCGATCCCTTGGCTGAGATTTGTGTCCGCGAAGCGGCCTTGATCACCCGACATATTGCCCAAGACCCCGCAGGCGTGCCATGAATAGTCAATGCGAGCTGCTCTTCGAAGAAGGGTATCGTTTTGCCAGGTCTTTCCAGTTCGCTCGCGCAGGACTGCGCTTCGAACAGGCGTTTCGGCTATGTCCCGATGCAGGCGATGACGCGGACATGGTGCGCGTTTATGGTTGGTTTCTCACGAATACGGAGCGCGTGGAGCAGGCGGAGGAGTACATGCGTCGAGCTGTGGAACTGCGCCCATGCGATCCTCAGGTTTGGGCTGACCTGGTGAACTTCTATCTGTGGAGCTGGGAATTCGAGCAGGCGCGGCAGGTGATCCTCGATGCCGAGTCGCGGAACTGTGGCCATCGGAGCCTGACTCGCGCGCAGGAAGAATGCGAGCTTATCGAGTCGGAGGTGTCGAAAGACTACGATCTCTTCATCAGCTACAAGAGCGAAGATGTCTTGCTCGCTCGTCGCATCGTCGAGCGACTAATGGCTTCTGGCTTACGCGTGTGGTTCGCGGAATACGAGATCGCGTTGGCCGACCGCGACAAATTCAACTCTCGGATTGTTGACGGGATCAAACGCTCACGTTACGGACTCATTATCACGAACAAGGAATATGGCGACTCGCTACACTGCCGCCACGAACTCCAGGGCCTCATGACGCACGTCGGGTTGGCAGACGTGCTGCGGATCATGTATCGCGACCAACGCATCACACGCCCGCATTTCCCGGCACAGGCACTGGAAGACATCCCGCGGCAGAACTGCCTTGTCTACGATGGGCCGGGCGACTTCCCGCGTCTCCTGCGGCTGGTGGCCGGCCGCATTCCATTCGATATCCCTGCGGAAAACGGTGGCGGGCCGGAAATGGCTGCTGAACGGTTCACGATCGGCATTGACCAATGCACCGTGAGTATTCAGACCGGCGGGTGGGGAACGCCGCGCGATCGTACAGGCGAAGCCGAATCCGCCGACTTGGCGCTAGAGGACCCAAGGTGCTGGGACATTGCCGCGCGGGTGTCTCGGGAATCGATTCCGCGACGGCTTCCTTCTCTGGAGCGCGCTTTGCTGGAGCGAATGGTGTTCGATCAACTTACCGAGAGGGCACGCGTGTTCCTGCGCGACTCGTCTGTCGAATGTCGCGGCGTGCACCTTGTCTTTCTGGGGGGCTTCTGCCATCTTGCGGTCACCGTGAATGATGGCGACGTGTGGGCCCGGCGCTATCACCTAGTGCTGCCCCTGAGCCAGTTCGAGCAGAACCTGGAAGTCTCGGTGAACTTCCACGTCAGAGGTTCGTTTTCCGAGTTTTGTCGCCGTGCAGCACAAATGGACGAGATCGTAGCGTCTCTCCGCTGGTCAGAGGAAACGCACGCGCCTCGCGAATGGTTCGCTTCGGCAGGTGAGGCGATTGCCGTCATACTCAGCGAGTTGGATGACGTTCGCATCTTGGCCCGAGCGGCCTTGGGAGGCCCAGTGCGCACACCCGGCGCGTGCGCGCTGGAACTACTTCGGGGCGGACTTTCTCATCCGAATCGCGAGGTCCGCCTTCAATCGCTATCCGCTTTGATGAAGATCGGCGACAAGGCTCGGGAGGTGGTTGGAACGACGGTCTACGTGCAGGCGGCGGTCGATGCATGCCTCGCGTTTCTCGGGGACCCGGATGTCAAGATCCGAAGGGCGGCGCTGGAGTGGCTGGGTCGGCTGGCCCCTCTGCCGGTACATCTCGCCCCGCGACTCCTGGAGGTCCTCCTGGATCTGGACGAGCCAATGCGCGCCCTGGCGATCCGGCAAATCAACGCAATGGAGCCGCTGCCCGCCTCTCTGCTGCACGCGATCGACATCGGCCTTGTCGACGAGTCCAACGACGTGCGCCTCGGTGCGGCGACCGCCATCTGTAGGCTCCTCAAGGCGGCCAATCTCCCACCGCCCTATGAGCTCTTGCAGACTCTCTGCGAGCACCTCGCACGACATGGGCTGACACGCCGGACACGGTCTGCCCGTCGGCTGCTCAAGAGCTTGGGGGAACCGGTGAGCGAATTCGTCGAGCAGGCTTTGGCAGAGAAAGGATCCGATATGATGCGCCGGGGCGCTGTTCTTGCTCTCGTAGTTGCCTCCCGAGGCAGCCAAGCTCTTCAGAGACTCGTAGTGCTCTTGAAAAGCGAAGATGCGGGCATTTCCCGGGCTGCGTGCGAGGCGATCGCCTACCTTGGCGCCAAGGCCCGCGCCGCGCGCCCGGTGTTGCAGGAACTTGGAGCGAACGATCCTGATGAGGGGGTTCGCCAAGCGGCTCACGATGCTTTGATGAAGACTGCGCCATTGTGGGACAGATTCCTTTGCTGGTTGACCAGACTTCGGGCCGGCATCCGCGGGAAGAAAACACCATCAAAATGCCGCCGCTCGGACCTTAGTTCGTAGTTCGCAGGGTGCGTGAAACGCACCATCTTCTGGCTCAACGAAGGCGGTGACGAGTCACCGCACTCCAGAAGGTCGCTTACTCTGGGCGTAAGGTGTGCAAGCCTCAGTCCCACCACCACGCGTCGGGCGGGAGGTCGTTGGGGACGGCGGCGTGATGGGAGTCGGCTAGGGGGCCGGCGCGATCGATCTCGATGGCGTCGGAAGTGACTAGCGCGGAGGGATCGACGCGCACGCCGCCGCTCGCGCCGGCGAGGGTGTGGATCTTGTTGGCGGAGCGGAGGACGCGGTAGTTGGCCACCGTCTCGACGGTCTTCGGCGCCGCGCCGAGCTCGGTCGGGTAGCCGCCTTCGGGGCCGAAGCACGTCATGTGCCAGCCGACCTTGCCGGCCAGGTCCTCCTCGCGCATCAGGGCCGCCACGAGGGCCAGGTCGCAGAGGTTGCGCAGCTCGGCGTAGATCGGGTATCTTTGGGCCAGCTCGTCGAAGTGGTCGGTGAAGCTCTGGGCGAACCGGCGGTTGAGCGGCTCGGACTGGCCCGTGTGGACGCGCTGGCCTTGGGCGGTCAAAAACTCGTTCTCGCTGAGCACCTTCACGCCTTGCCCGCGCACGGCGAACGCCGCGTGGTCGTCGGTGGCCAGGAGGGCGTCGTAGTCGAGCGTGAACCACCAGCGGAGCACGTCCATCGGCGGCGGCGACTCGCCCGGGGCGAGGTCGACCAGTTGGAGATAGCTTTCCACGCCCGGCACGCCCTCCTCCAGGCCCATGCCGACGAGCTTCATTCGGTAGTCGGCCTCGATCATCAGCCGGGCTGCACGCGTGCGGGGGTCGAGGCCGTAGACCTCGATGTCCTGGGTGCCGAGCGCGGATCGCAGCCCTTCGGCCCAGGCCTTGCGATCGCCGGGGCGGTTGAAGGTGACCTGCTCGGCGAGAAACGCCTGGGCGCGCGCCAGCGCCTGCTGCCGGGGCTTGATCAGGCAGCCGAATCGGGCGTCGGGGCCGCTGGTCATGTGGCGCAGGACGACCACCAGATCGTCGAGCCGCACCACGGGCGCGCCCGAGCGGGCGCTGACGATGCGGCTCTCCGCGTCGGTCCGCCAATCGCCGGCGGGGCCGGCGAGCACGAGGTCGCCCGACTGGGGGTAAACGAACACATACTGAATTCGCTCCAACCCGGCCAGCACGTGCATCGCCTGGGTCGGCGGGCGTCCGGCGGCCAGGAGGAGCTGGACGTGCTTTTCGAGTCGCGGCAGCGAGACCTTGCGGAGCGGCGAGGTGCGGCGGACGTCGTCGTGCCGGGCTCCCGGCCGGCTCGATGCCCGCAGCGCGGCCAGGCGGCCCGTGTCGTCCTCGCGCAGGAGGGGGCGCAACAGGCCCTGGGGATCGACCCAAACGCCGGTGGGGAACGGGGCGATCGAGCCCGGCCCGCCGACGTCGTCCCAGCTCTCCGGGGCGACGGTGGTCACGATCAGGTCGATGAGGCTGTCGAAATCGGCCATGGCCCCGCCGCCCTGGCCGCCCAGCGGTTGGGCCGCTACGTCGGCGAGGGCCCGAGCCCGGGCGCGGTCGTCGGAGATTCCGAGGGCCGTCTCGAGCGAGGCGTCGCGGGCCCCGGCGCCGGCCTGAGCGACGGCGATCTGGGCCAGGACGGCGTCGCGCCCTTGGGGCACGGCGATCCGCCCGGCCGCGGCCAGCGCGGGGGCGAACTCGCCCGCATCGAGCTGCGCCTGGACGGCCGCGTCCTGCGCGGCGGCTTCCGCGGCAGCGGCCACGAGAAACACGACACCAACAAGCAGCCCGAACGCGGCTGCTGGGGGCGAAGCCCCAATCTCCGAGCGCCTCGACATGGTTCTCACCTCCGTTCCGTAGGAGAGTGCGAGCTTGAGAGAATGGGAAACTCGCAAGAAACCACTTACCCCCTCAATATCGCCGGAGTGGCAGAAGTTGCAAGTACTTGGCGGCGGCGCGATGGGAGTCTGTGCCGGATGGCCGGCTTCAGGGGGAAACGGCGACCTCGCTGCGATGCTTCGCGTCGCAACGCACGATGGGCCGCTTCGTGGCTTGGTGTCGCCGGAAGCGGTTGTTCTGCAAGGGGTTACGTCGTTCGGACGCGAAGCGTCCGGGCGGGTCGTTCCCACGCGAAGCATGGGAACGATGGTCCGGGCGGGGGCGATGAGCGAGGGCGCGGGGGGGAGGTGAATGAGGGTGCGGGGGGCATCCATTGGGCGGTGGCGGCGCGACGGTCCACCCCTCCGGGGGCATGTGCAGCGTGGCGATTCTGGTAGACTTGTGGCGGTATGGAACTCCAGCGCAAGACGATCGTCGGCTCACGCGAGCGCCCGCACTTGCTCGTCAGCGGAGGCGTGCATGGCGATGAGTTCGAGCCGGTCGCTGCGATTCGGCGGCTGGGCGAATGGATCGACCCGGCGGAGTTGCGGGGAACGGTGACGTTGGTGCCGGTGGTCAACGGGCCGGCGTTTGCCGGCGGCTCGCGCACGGCGGAGGACGGGCTCGACTTGGCGCGGACGTGTCCCGGTCGGGCCGACGGCTCGATCACCGAGCGGATCGCCCACGCCCTGAGCGAGCTGATCCGCTCGGCCGACCTGTACATCGACCTGCACAGCGGGGGCGCGGCGTTGGAGATCCTGCCGCTGGTCGGCTACATGCTGCACGACGACCGGGCCGTTCTCGACGCGCAGCGGCGCATGGCCCGGGCGTTCAACGTGCCCGTCATCTGGGGAACCACGGCGTCGCACGACGGCCGTTCCCTGTCGGTTGCGCGGGACGCCCGCGTGCCGGCGATCTATGCCGAGTGGGGCGGCGGCGGGCGCTGCAATCCGGAGGGCGTGGCGGCCTACGTGGCGGGATGCCTGGGCGTGATGGCGGCCGAGGGGATGCTCGATCGTCCGCCGCGGCCGAGCGTGGTGGAGCACGTCGTGGAAGACAACCGGCCCGATAGCGGGCACCTCCAGGTCTGCCATCCCTCGCCGATGACGGGCCTGTTCGAGCCGTCGGTGAGGCTGGGAGAGAAGGTGCGGGTCGGCGACGCGATCGGGCAAGTGAGCGATCCGCTGGGCCAGCGGAGCGCGGCGATCGAGTCGACCGAGGAGGGGATCGTGCTCTGTTTGCGGGCGCTGGCCCACGTCCAGGAAGGCGACTCGCTGGCCGTGGTCCTGGAGATCGACGCGTCAGGACTTGACTCGGTGGAACCGCCTTTCCCAGGACGCCCCACGACTTGACTCGACGGAGCGGCCTTTTAGAGAATGTTGACCGGAGGGGGCCATGGCAAGAGAAGTCATCCGAAGAACCGCGCAGGACAACCGGTACCTGCACAAGGACTTTCACGGCGCCTTGAGCGTGGGCCTGGAGTACGTCGAGCACCACTTCGGCGAAGAGGCCGTGCGCGACTACTTGCGCCAGTTCGCCCGGGCGTTCTACGCGCCGCTCGCGGCCGATCTGAAGCGGCGCGGGCTCGTCGCGCTGGAGGAGCATTTCGGCAAGGTGTACGCCGAGGAAGGCGGCGAGGTGCGGATCAGTCTGAGCGAAGACGAGCTTCGCATCGAGGTCGAGGCTTGCCCGGCGGTGACGCACATGCGCGAGCGGGGGTATCCGGTCGCTCGGCTGTTTCGCGAAACGACGAGAACGGTGAATGAGACGATCTGCGAAGGCACCCCGTACACGGCCGAGCTGCTCGACTACGACGATCGGACCGGTCGGAGTATCCAGTGCTTTCGCCGGAGGGCGCCATGATCTCGTGCACGGAATTCATTCCCGCCTACAGCGAGCTGTTCAAGTTCCTCGACCAGAAGGGGGGCAGCGCGGCGGTCCGGGATTTCTGGAACTACCTCTCCGATGGCTTCCTGGGGAATCTCCGCAGCGCGGTCGCGGAGCACGGGTTGCGCGGGTGCTGGGTCTACTGGAACCACACGCTCAACGAAGAGGCCGCCGACTTCACCATGGTGTTGGACGAAGAGGCGGGCCTGTTCCGGATCGACATGCACCATTGTCCCTCGATGGGGCGGCTCTTGGCCTTGGAGCACGTCGAGCCGTATCCCGACTACTGCGTCCACTGCGACGTGCTCTATCGCCGCGTGCTGGAGCCGCTTGGCTTCGAGTGCGAGGTCGATCTGTCGCGCTGCCGCGAGGCGAAGTGCAGCCTGACGGTTAAACGGAGGGCGGATGGATCGTCCTAGCACCAACCGGTTTCTCGGCTGATCGGCGTGGAGTTTTAGACGAGACACGAGCCCGACGCGCAAGCGAGGAAGACGGCGCCCCTCCTCGCTTGCGCTTCGGGTTGGTGTGATAAGCCTGGGTTACGCGGATCGAGGAGGTGGATGATGACGGACCGGCCGGTGGCATTGGTGACGGGGGCTTCGCGCGGCATCGGGGCGGCGACGGCCCAGGAGCTTGCCCGGCGGGGCTATCGCGTGGCGATCGTCGCCCGCGGGGCCGAGGCCCTGGGCGCGGTGGCCGAGCGAATCGGGGAGGCCGGGGACGAGGCGCTGGTCTTGTCGGGCGATCTTGCCGACCTGGGGTTCGCCGAGTCGACGGTGCGCCGGACGGTCGAGCGATGGAGCCGGCTCGACTTGCTGGTGAACAACGCGATGTGGCGCGAGCTGGTCACGATGCGCCGGATCACGCTGGAGTCGTGGGAGCGGACTCTCCGGGTCTGCCTGACGGCGCCGGCCTTCCTGGCTCGATGGGCCGCCGAGATCATGGAGCCGCAGGGGGGCGGGGTGATCATCAACGTATCGAGCATTGTCTCCGAGCGGGTTAGTGGGGTCGGCCCGGCCTACATCGCGGCCAAGGGGGCCCTCAACTCGCTCACCTACGAGCTGGCGGTCCTGTACGGCCCGGTAGGCATCCGCGTGGTGGCCGTGAACCCCGGGGCGATCGACACGGCGGGGAGCGCCGACTATACCGACGACGAGGGCGAAAGCATCACCACGGAGATGCGGCAGTCGACGGAGGATCACATCCCCCTGGGCCGCTGGGGGACGGCCGCCGAAATCGCCTGCACGATCGCGCTTTTGGCCGGCGACGACGCCCGCTACATCACCGGCACGACGATCGTCGCCGACGGCGGCTGGCAACACAACCTCCTCTCGCGGAGCCTGAGGAGGAAGATGTATCCGGAGGAGTTCTGATCGGAGGCGAGCTTCTCGCGTCATGTGCCGGCTGCCCCTCTTCATGAAGGACCACGCGGCTGGTAGAATTCTGGTGCGAGGTGCCAGCAATAGGAAGAGGGGGAGACCGGGATGTCCATCCAATTCAGACAAGAGACGGCTTCTCGGATGGAAGAGTACGTCCCGGCTGAGCTTCGCTCGCTTGATGATCCGCAGACGGCCATCCCCGCCATCGCCAAGGATCGCCGACTTCTGAGCCTCGTCGACGAGGCGGTACAGCAAATCCCGACGAAGCACCACCTCTGCCTGGCGGATGCTCGGGAAATGGAGGTCGAGCCGGAATCCGTTCATTTGGTCCTGACTTCCCCGCCCTACTGGACGCTCAAGGAGTACCGGGATAGCGAGGGCCAACTGGGCCATGTTCAAGGCTACAGCGAATTTCTGCGGGAATTGGATAAGGTCTGGGGGCGGTGCTTCGAAGCTCTCGTTCCCGGCGGACGACTAATCTGCGTGGTGGGGGACGTTTGCCTCTCTCGGAGGAAGAACAAGGGGCGACATACGGTCGTCCCGTTGCATGCATCGATCCAGGAGCACTGCCGCCAGATCGGCTTTGACAATCTGGCCCCGATCATTTGGCACAAGATAGCCAACGCCGTCTATGAAGTGGACAACGGTCCCGGTTTCCTCGGCAAGCCCTACGAGCCAAACGCCGTCATCAAGAACGACATCGAATTCATCTTGATGGAGCGAAAGCCCGGCGGGTATAGGAAGCCCAGTGTGGCTGCCCGCGTTCTGAGCGTTATTTCGGACGAGAATCACAAGAAGTGGTTTCAGCAGATCTGGACCGGCCTCACGGGAGCGTCTACCAGGAAGCATCCCGCGCCCTATCCGGTAGAGTTGGCGGAGCGCCTGATCCGTATGTTCAGTTTTGTGGGCGACACCGTGCTGGACCCCTTCGTGGGAACCGGAACGACGACGGTTGCCGCAATGCGCCACGGCCGGAACAGCATCGGCTTCGAGATTGACCCTGAATATCTTCGCCACGCGAAATCGCGAGCGAAAGAAGCATGTGGCGATTTCTTCTGCAAGGCACGGGTAGAGGCTCATGGCTGATCTGCACGAGCGACTGAAAGGAGCCGTTCGCCATTTCTGGCTCACCCGGGATCGCCAAGCCGAGCGACAAGGCCGCACGGGCCGCAGAGACTCCGGTCTGCGCACGGCGGTCACAGGCGGGAAGCACCTCGATGGTTTCATCATGCTCTGCCGGGATCTCCTCATCGAGGCGGGCTTGCCGGAAGCCAACGTCTTTTGCAGCAGGCGGCTTGAGTTGCCGGGGTACTTCCGTGCCGAGAAGAAGTGGGACTTGCTCGCCGCGGTTGATGGTCACCTTCTCGCGATCGTCGAGTTCAAGGCTCAAGTTGGCCCGTCGTTCGGGAACAACTTCAACAATCGAACGGAAGAGGCTCTGGGCAATGCCTTGGACTTGTGGGCCGCCTATCGGGAAGGAGCATTCAAGCCCTCGCAGCGCCCTTGGCTCGGCTATGTCTTCCTTCTGGAAGAATGTGCGAAGTCATCAGCACCGGTCAAGGTGAAGGAACCGCACTTCAGAGTATTCGACGAGTTCCGAGAGGCTTCCTATGAAGAGAGGTACGAGATCCTCTTGACCAAGCTGCTTCGGGAGCGGCTTTACGATGGAGCGTGCTTGCTGCTATCGACCAGGAAAGGCGGGCCAAAGGGTCAATATCGGGAGCCCAGCGGTGAACTCTCCTTTCAGAACTTCGCCAGTCTTCTCATGGCGCACGGCATGGCCTTTGCGAAGACCCGAAACGCTTGAGCAAAAGGCCGGCAGCGCCGACTATGCCGACGCCAAGGGCGACAGCATCACCACGGAGCATCCGCCGCGAAGGCGCCTGGGTAATCTCGTGCGTGGCGGTCGGGCCGATCTCCCGCACGGGCAGTCTCTCACGGCAATGCTCGCGCGGAATAGCGCAACACGCGCAGCGACCGCTTGGGAAGCTGCCATTGTTTCGCGGGCGCGGCCGCGAGGTCATCCGTGGGGACATACGCATCGGCCGTCTCGACCTGTTGGGGCGATTGGCCATGGTTCGCCAAGACCAAGTGCAGGTGACGATTGGCAAAGGCCGAAGCCACGCAGTCTTCCGGCAGAGGTGTGGCGAACAGGTCCGAGTCGGCGATCTCCAGATACGCCCAGGTTCCGTCTTCCACCAGCGGCAGGTACTGCTTGAGCCAGCGAGCATGAGCCGGCCGCATCTCAGCGTTGGGCGGAATCGGATCCCAACCGCCGTATAGGTAGGGGCCGTTCGGATGGGCCTGGTAGTATTCCCAGGCCTTCCGGTAGAACCCGTTTTCCTGCACCCCCGGCAAACGCGGAATGGGAATCACGGCCCGTTCCCCGGTCAGAGGCCGTCCGCCCTGCAGCAAGGGGAATTGCATGTAGGGAATCGAGTGCAAGAAGTGTTCGTTTTCGCCCTCGACCTTGGCGGCGGTCCCTTGGATACAGGGAACAACGTACGGCGTATGGTTCTTGGTCGCTTCACGCAAGCCGTCGGCATTCTTGACGTTCTCTCCCACCCAGAGATAGTCGTACACCTTGAGCCCGCCCGTCCGAGGCTCATTGGCACGATCCGCATGCATCTTGTAGATGCCGCCGCGACGCTTCACCTCCGAGTAGATGAGATACAAGAGATCGGTCATGGCGCCGTCATACTCGGGCGTTTCCGGAAACACGACCATCTCGTCCCGGGCGGGCTCCTTGATTCGCTTCTCTGCGTTGGGAACGTACCCCCAGTCGTTGTAGAGGCCGTCGAGCTCATAATCCTCGAGGATTTGCACCATGCGCGGCAGGAAATAGGCGCGCCAACCGGGACTGGCCGGCGAGCATCGCGTTAAATCCCACCAGCCCCCAAGCTTGTCACCGGGTCGCGACCATTCCTTGCGGAAATCCGGATCGCTCTCGACAAAATACCCGCTCGATGCATAGGCAAGAACCTTCATGCCGCGTTGGTGGACCATCGCCACAAAACGGCGAAATCCCTCCGGATTGACCGCCGTCAACTTGTTGCCTCCGAAGAGCCCATATCGATCGTTCCATTCGTCCATCACATGGATCAATTGGATTCCATGGTCCTTCAACCGGTCCAATTCCTGTTCGTCGTATTCGCCGGGCTCCCACGGCTTGCGGCTGGGATACTCGCCCATGTTGTAGACGCATTGAGCCGGCAGATAATCGGTAATCAGGTGCTTGCGTAGGCACTGGCGAATCTTCTGCGTGCAGATGGCGACGTGCGCGAGTCGCCGCCGGTGGTCCTCCGCCGAGTAGCGGGCGAGAATCGCCGACGTCTGAGATGCGCCGGCGGCGGTTTTCGGCGCGGGCGAGTCGGTCGCTTGGATGGTGTTGATGGGGAGGGGAATGGCGGCGCCTGCCGCGACGGCCGTGGCGCCCGTCTTGAGGAATTGTCGCCTGTCCATGATAGACTCCTGGTGTGATGACGCTTATTTGGGCATGTTGCCGTCATCCAATGTGCACCGGCGTGGAAGGACACGGCGTCCGCCGCGATCGTGCAGGCCCAGCGACGTCCTAGTGCTCCGTCAATCTCCGACTGACAGGTCGGGTGCCACGGCTGGCTTGCCCAGCAGTGCCGAAACACGGTTGGACAAGCCAACCGTGCCACACGTCAATTCAAGTTTGACGGAGCACTAGCGGCGTGCGGCAGAAGTGCCGGGCCGCGCCGGTCTGGAGGTCGGCGACGGCGAATCCGCGTACGGTCAAAATACTCCGCCGAACTGCAAATGTCAATCAGCAGAGAACTTGCGCAGGCATGGGAAACGCGGGGCCGCAATGGCAATCGGATTTTGGACGGGGACACTCCTCTTTTCGCTGCCCGAAGACCGGGACGGTCCGCATGTTGTCTTGCGGCCGCCCCCCCTCAGCCCGCGCGAAGCACGCGCTCGACTTGCTGGACGGCGTCGGCGACGTCCCAGGTGCGGTCGGCCAGCTCGATCGACTGGCCGTCGGCCAGCCAGCGGTCGACCCGCTTCTGGGCCGAGAGCACCGTGGTGTGGCTGCGGCGCCCGAAGTAGGTGCTGATCTCGCTCAAGGCACTGCGGGTGTACTTTCGGGCGAGCCACATGGCCAGCATCCGGGGATGGCTGGCGCACTTCGCCTTCGCGCCCGACTGTAAGGTCTTGGGCTCCAGGCCGAACGCTTCGCACATGGCATGCTCGATGTCGGGTAAACGCACGGTGCGATGGCTGGCGCGAATCATCTCGGCCAGCTCCTCTTCGGCCAGCGCCAGCGTGATCGGCCTCCCGAGCGCCTGGCTGGTCGCCCGGAGGCGGCAAAGGGCGCCGGAGAGCTCCCGGGCGTGACTCGTCAAATGCGAGGCGACGTACTGCCGGACCTCTTCGGGCACGCGCATCCCGAGCCGATCGGCCATGTGGGCGACGATGCCCAGTCGCGTGCGATAGTCGGGCGGCTCGATCCGGCAGGCGACCCCGCTGGCCAAGCGGCTTGTCAGCTCCGGCCCCAGGTCGCAGATTTCCTCCGGCGGCCGGTCGGCGGCCAGCACGAGCTGGCGCCGGTGCCTGAGAAGCGTGTCGACGGTGTAGAGGAGCTCGATCTGCGTGGCCCGCTTGCCGCGGAAGAACTGGAGGTCGTCGAGGACGAGCACGTCGACGCTGCGATACTTGCGGCGGAAGCTGGGCACGCCGCTGCCGCGAAGGGCTTGGAGGAAGTCGGTAGTGAACTGCTCGGCCGTAAGATAAATCACGGTCATGCGGGGATAGTGCTTGCGCACCGCCGTCCAAACGCCTTCGAGCAGGTGTGTCTTGCCCACGCCCGTGGGACCGTACACCAAGAGCGGCGAGAGCTCGCCGGGGCGCCGGGCGACCGAGTCGGCCGCGGCGTGGGCCAATTGGCTGGTCGGGCCGGCGACGAACGACTCCAGGTTGGCGAATCGCCGTCGGCCATTGGCGTTCGGAGGGTCGACGGGGGGCGGATTCGGATGCGACGCTTCTACGGAGGTTGTCGGTTGGGAGCTCTGGGGGCGAGAAGACCGGCTCGACGCGACGGATTCGGCACGCGGGGGCTCGTTCTCCCTACCCGAAGAGGAGTCTGCGGCGCGGGTCGCGGGGAGGCTGGGGTCGACGCGGAACTCCAGCGCGGGGACCCTGCCCAGCGTGTCCCGGCATGCGTGCTCGATCTCGTGGCAGAAATTCGAGCGGAGCCACCGCTGGAAAAAGCGGTTGGGCACGACGACGGTCAGCGAGTCGCCGTCGAGCTCGAGCCGGCTGGTGGTGCCGAACCACAAGTCGAAGCGTTCTTTTCCGACCCTGTCAGCCACCGCCGCGCGGAGGGCTGACACGATCTCCATATCGTCCATGGCCACGTCCAATGCGCCCTCCGCGCACACCTTGTCCGGCAGTGCAACGTTTCCGCGTCAATCTAACCACCCCGCAAGACGCGGGGCAGCACCGGAGAAGGGTGGCGAACAACGACGGCGGTCGCCGTCTTGGCTCCCTTTTTGTGTCACCCGATGGGTCCGATTTTACCTTTGCTGGCACTGCTGTCAAACATGCGCCCCGCCCAAAGCGCAGAAGAATTTCGTGTGCCCTCGCCCGTTGCGGGAACCGCCACAAAACGCGGCGACTCCGGCTGCCCGGCGGCGCGGGTTCTCTCTTGGGCGGCAAACCGTGTGAAGTGGAAAACGTGTTCGGCCGGCGCCATCCCACCGGGGCTCGGTCGGAAGCCGTCGCGCAGTAAACCTCGACACTTCAGGGAGTTGGGAGTTGGGAGTTGGGAGTTGGGGGGCTCTGGTCTGTTCGCGACGCCTTCACTCCCTTCTCCTAACTCCTTACTCCGCTCACCGCGCGTCGTTGACAACCCACAGATAGACGTTCCTTCGGTCCCAGGCGTGAAATCCGAGCATCGAGTACATTCGGATCGCCGGGCCGTTGGCAGCATCGACGGCCAGGACCAGGCGCGGGCGCCGGGCCTGACAAGTCAACCACTGGGCACGTCGGGTGATGTCCTTCCCCCAACCGCTCCCTCGGGCCGAGGGCACCAGCCCCATGTAGACTAGCTCGTAGTTCTCTTGCTCGGGGTGGTCGGCCAGGAGCAGGCAGCCAATGTCCTCACCCCGATGGCGGACCAGGAGCCAGCGGCCGGGGGAGAACACGCCCGTTGCACGATAGCCCGCCAAGACGTCGTCGATCTGCCGGACTCCGTTAAGTCTCGGGCAGTCGAGCGTTTCCCGGTAGGTGGCCTCGACGACGCGGGCCAAGCGGTCATGGTTGGCCGGGCAATACGACTCGAACTGGACCGGGCTGGCAGGCGGCGAGGCCGGGAAGCTTTCGTCCAGACTGAAGAGGTAGAGCAGCTCGGCGACCGGCTCGAACCCGGCCTCGCGAAGCCGGGGGGCGTCGTCCTCCATGCCGGGCTCAAGCAGCGCGTAGGCTACGCAGACTCCCTTGCCGACAAGATACTCCGCCGTGGCGGCCAGGAGTCGCTCGGCCGTGGTGCCCGGTTCGCCGGACGCCAGGCGGGGGGGCCAAACCAGGGCCGCCCTCCCCGCTTGGACTTCCGAGAACACCCCGCCCACCAGCCTGCCCCCACGACGAGCCGCGAGCAACCCGTCCATCGGGACCTCGCCCGATCGCGCGCCGGCCAGGAGGGCCTCGACGCGCTGAGCTCGGTCTTCGGGCAGCAGATGGCCGAAGACGAGCGAGAGGGCCTCTGCGTGTAGCACGGGCGAAACGGGTTTGACCAAAGGGGGATCGATCATCCGTGCAGCCTACCCAACGTGGGGGACCTCGCCCCGAAGCCGTGGCCACCTTCAGCGGCCGTCTCGTTTAACCGCAAGCCGGAGGCGTGCGCTGGATCGCCAACCTGCCTTCCCTGGTCGCGCACGCCTCCGGCTTGCGGTTAAACGACAAGCACCACGCTCTTGGCGACAGGTTGTTTTTCGGCGGATCCTGGGTGCGGTCAACTCCTGCCCAGCATCCTCTCCACCAGCTTCCTCGGGGCGCCGATATCGAGCACGTGGAGCCGGCCGGTGTACTGCTCGGCGTCGGGCTGGAAGAAGCCGGGCTTGGGGGCCACGAAAGTGCACGTGTGGGCGGCGCGGATCGTATGTCGGGCGGCTTGGCCGGTGTCGCAATCCAGGCCGCTGGGCACGTCCACGGCGAGCTTCGGGACCTCGGCGGCATTGAGCTGGTCGATCACGGCGTCCAGCGGCGAGTGCGGCTCGCCCTCCGCCCCGGTCCCCAGAAGGGCGTCGACGATCCACGCGGCGTCGGCCAGTTGGTCCTCCAGCCGGACAGCGTCGTGCCTGGGCCGGAAACAGCCGATCGGAACGTCGGTCCTCTGGAGGATACGAAAATTCGCCGCCGCATCGCCCGACAGCTTGCCCGGGTCGGTCCACATCAGCACTCGCGCCGCGTATCCCCGCAGGTCCAAGTGGCGGGCGACGACGAATCCGTCGCCGCCGTTGTTGCCCTTGCCGCAGCAGATGACGACCGGGCCTTCGATGCCCAGCTCACAGAGCTTGTCGGCGACCCCCCGTCCGGCGTTCTCCATCAGGACCATCCCGGGGATGCCGTATTCCTCGATGGCTCGGCGATCGAGCTGGCGGACTTGGGAACGGTCGAGCGTGCGCGGCTGCATGGGCGGACTCTCCGAAACGGCAACAGGGCGGTCGGAGGTGAACTTCCCCGACGCCGCAGTGTATCCTAGAATAATCGTGTGTTTCGGTCACGGTCTGCGCAGGGATATTCAACGAGTTTCCACCATGCCCATCTATGAATACGTGTGCCGCGACTGTGGTCACCAGTTCGAATGGCTGGTCCGCAGCGGCGAGAAGCCGGCGTGCCCCTCCTGCGGGCGGGGGAAGCTGGCCAAGCAGTTGAGCGTTCCTGCCGCTCACGTGGCGGGGGCCGGCGAGGCGCCCTGCCCCGCCCGGGAGACCGGCTCCTGCCGGGTGTCCGACTGCTGCGGGAACCGTTGCGGCTTCGGCGATTCGCGTTGAAGCGAGCCGACCGCGGCTGGAGCGTCTGCGACCAAAGCAATGAGGGCGGAACGCCGACAGCGTCCCGCCCTCGTTTCATGCCTCTCGCGCTGCCGGCGACTGCCTTTCTCGCGCTCGGTCGGACTGCTCGTCCGATCCTCTTTACGGAATCAGGAAGACCGCGCCGGTCCAGGCGCCGGCTTCGAACAGCGCGGCGCGAATGCTCAGCGGCAGCGGATCGAGCATGTACGGCGCGCAACTGCCCGGCCGGTAGTAGCCGAGCGAGTAGATGCACTCGTTCGGCGGATAGAGCCCCATCTTGTAAGGCAACACCGGGACGGTCAGGAAGAAGTGGGCCCCGGAGACGACCGGCTGCAAATAGGGGCCCCACGAGTGACCGTACTGTTCCAAGGCCACCTGCTCGAAGTAGGCCGGCTTGTGGCACAGGGCGGTGGCCTTCCACGTGAAGGTGATCGGGTCCCAGCCGTGCGCTAACCGGTCGGGCGGTCCGCTGTGGATCAGCGGACATTCCTCGGGGAACATGTCTCCCGCGGCCGAGATGTCGTGGGTGATCTGGTTGATCGGCGTCAGCCTTACGGAGGAGCACGGGTCCTCGAGCACGCTCGGCGCGACCACCACCGATTCTTCTTCCGCCCGCTCCAGGAGGTTGGGTTGAAGCGAGGGATCGTCGATGACGACGTCCGGCAGGCGGCCGGGAACCACCTGCTCGGGACGGGGCCCTTCGAGCACTTCGTCCTGGAGCGTCGTGCCCGATAGCAAAGGCTTCGCCCCTGCCTTCAAATCCCCAAACGGATCGTCGAACGGGTCCACCGCGCCTTCGGCGGCCGGCTTCGGGAGCACGGGGGAGGTGTACTGGGCAAGCCGCTCGCCGCCCCGCGCTGCCGTGGGAGCGGAGGATCCACGCGAGACGTCCGCCTTGGACGGGCGGTAGGGAAGCCACTTGAGCTTGTGGTCCTGCTCGCTGGTCGAGTAGCTCACGGTCCGGACACCCGAGTCGTGGCTTGCCGCGTCGGTCGCGTAGGCGGCCGCGGTGGCGACCCAATCTGCGGCCTGCGCAGAGGTGAGCCACGCGGCGGTCAACAAGCCGACCGCCAGTGCGACGGCCAAAGAAGGGAAGGCGGAATGGGACGAGAGTGGGCTGCCCCGGAAGGCAGCCGGCGGAGCGGAATCGACGCGATCAGTCCTCGTCGACAATGTACTCCGTGCTGTAATTGGGCGCTTCCTGCGTAATCGCGATGTCATGAGGGTGGCTCTCCCGAACACTGGCTGGTGAGACCTGAATGAAGCGCGCGTCGGTGCGCAGCTCATCGATGGTCCGAGTTCCGCAATAACCCATGCCTGCTCGTAGCCCCCCTACAAGCTGATATACGAAAGGCCCCAGGGGACCCTTAAACGGCACGCGTCCTTCCACCCCTTCGGGAACGAGCTTGTCTCGCTTGCGGTCGCCGACCTGGCGGTACCGTTCGCTGGAGCCTTGTACCATGGCTCCCAGTGAGCCCATTCCCCGGTAGACCTTGAAAGTCCGTCCTTGGTAGAGGATCCGATCGCCTGGGCTCTCCTCCAATCCGGCGAACAATCCTCCGATCATCACCACGTGGGCGCCTGCGGCGATTGCCTTGGTCAGGTCGCCGGAGTATCGGATGCCGCCGTCGGCCACCACGGGCGTCCCGGAGTCTTCCGCGGCCTGGGCTACCCGATAGATCGCGGTGATCTGCGGTACGCCCACGCCGGAGATGACCCGCGTCGTGCAGATGGATCCGGGACCGATGCCGACCTTGACGGCGTCCGCCCCCGCGGCGATCAGCTCCCGGCACCCCTCTGCGGTCGCCACGTTTCCCGCGACGATGTCGATATCCCATTGCTCCTTGATCTTTTTGACGGTCTCGATGACGTTGGCCGAATGCCCGTGCGCGCTGTCGACCACCAGGACGTCCACGTCCTCCTTAATCAGTTGGCCCACCCGCTCGTAGTCGTGGACCCCGACGGCCGCCCCTACTCTCAGCCTCCCTTGCCCATCTTTACAGGCATTCGGGAAGCGCCGCATCATATCGATATCTTTGATGGTGATGAGGCCGGTCAGTCTGAATTCTTCGTCAACCAGCAGAAGCTTCTCCACCTTTTTTTTCATCAAAATCTTCTCAGCTTGCTCAAGCGTTACGGTCCCCGTTGCCGTCACCAGATTCTCACGGGTCATCACCTCCGAGACGCGGAGGTCCCCGTCCTCAAGAAATCGCAGGTCGCGACGGGTGAGGATGCCCTCCAGGTGCCCGTCAGGCTGAGTGATCGGGACTCCGGACACGTTGACCTGGTCCATGAGCTCTCGGGCCTGGCTGGCCGTAGCATCGGGGGGGAGCGTCGCCGGATTGGGGATGATCCCGTTCGCGCTCCGCTTCACTTTCTTGACCTCGTCGGCCTGGGACGGGAGCGACATGTTCTTATGGATGATCCCAATCCCCCCTTCCTGGGCTAGCGCGATCGCCATCTCACTCTCCGTGACGGTGTCCATGGGCGAGCTGAGGATGGGAATGGTGAGCCGAATGCGGTGAGTGAGCCGGGTGCTGATGTCGACATTGGCCGGGACCACGTCGCTTCGGCGCGGCTCGAGCAACACGTCGTCAAACGTAACGCCCTGGTATGCAACCTTTTCCTTCATGGCGTTTGGTCCTCCGTTGATGGGATGGTAGACCGATGATTATGCGGTTTTGCGGCCCGGATTGCAATTGACGGGACCGGCGCCGAACCGGCGCCCGGTTTGCGGGCAGGCGTTGCACTTGGAGCCCTCGCGGCCGCCGGGCGATCCAGCGGGGGGGGCAAGCCCTGCTGGCTCGACCGAGGCTGGAGATGGCCGGGGCAGTCCCCATCCCGCAACAGCGCGACCTCGGCCGGAGATCATGAGCCCCGCTTGGATGGGGTGGTCCTGAAGCCTTGGCGTCAATTTGCCGCAGGGCCGATCCTCCGTTGGCGAAACCTTCTGTCGGATGCGGGGTTGAATCTGGTTGAATCCCCTTCGGCACGTCGTCCGGAACAGCGCGTCCGGGGATGGCCCCGCGTGACGATTTCGAGACGACCGGTGCCGGATCCATCGCCCGGGGGGTACCTCCCTCCGGCACACTGGCAGACGGAGTTTGCATACCGCACGTGAAGGGTCCCGCCCCTGGAACCCCACAATCGGTCCTGGCCCCGCCCTCCCCCCCCGCATGGCGGAAAGCCGGTCACCGGCCAGGGTCACGGGATCAGCTTCGCACGAAGGCCGCCGGGCTTGCCCCGGCGGCTTTCTGTTTTCCGCACGAAAGCGTTTCTCGCAAGATCACGCACGCCGCAAGCCGGGAGTGTCGGGCCTGGGGCGAGGCACTTCGAGGCCGCCTACCGGGGGGTGGGGGCAAGGGCCGTTGAAAAATTGGGGCAAGAGTGCGATAGTTGATCTCTGGGAAGGCCGGGCGACGAAGCCGTGGTGCGCGAGTCGGCCAAACGGGGGGTTGATCGAAACAGGGGACCGCCGGTCGGCGGTCGAGGCGTGCGAACATCCGTCGGGGGGGGCCCACCCACACTTGCCCCCGGCCACGAAGGGAGGAAACAGGTGCAGCGGTTCATGCTCAAGTCCAAGATTCACCGGGCCACGCTGACCGGCACGGAGCTGGACTATGAGGGTAGTATCGCCATCGATCGCACCCTGCTCGAGGCGGCCGACATGCTGCCCGGCGAACAGGTCCAGGTCCTCAATCTCAACAGCGGTGCCCGGCTGATCACGTACGTGATCGAGGCAGAGGCAGGCTCCGGGACCGTGATGCTCAACGGGCCGGCCGCCCGGCTCGGGGTCGCCGGAGACAAAGTGATCGTCCTCACCTACTGTGCGGTCTCGGAAGAGGAAGCACGCTCGCACGCCCCGAAGGTCGTCCACGTCGACGAGCAGAACCGGTTGCAGGCCGGATCGTAACGCCTTTGTCCGTCGTTTCTGAGCCGTTGTGTGATTCTGCCTGTCGGGAACGCTCGCCGTGGCGTTCCCAGCGTGCCGGATTCCCGCGAATGCTACAGTTTCTTGGCTCACCTTCTGGCCTTGCCGTCCGCGATCATTTCGTCCCATTGGGGGGTTGCGCCAAGTGCCGTCGACATCGCTGATTTTTCAAGAGCTGGGGATCTCGGCGCTTTTGGGCCTGCTGGTAGGGCTGCAACGGGAGCACACCACCCTCGGCATGCCCGGAATGCGGACCTTTCCACTGATCACCGTCTTGGGGACGGTCGCCGCGCTATTGGGACTCGAGTTCGGCGGCTGGGTCGTTGCGGCCGGGCTTTTGGGCATCGTCGCCGTGTTGGCCTTTCCGGCCTTCGTTCGAATCAGGCAGGAAGAGCCCGATCCCGGCACCACCACGGTGGTTGCCGCCCTGCTGATGTACGGCGTGGGGGCGCTGTTGGTGTTGCTGCCGGAGCGGATGGGCGTGGCGGTCGCGATTGGCGGCGGCGTGGCCGTGCTGCTTCAGTTCAAGCCGGAGTTGCACCGCTTCGCCAAGAAGCTGGGGGATGAAGACCTCCGGGCGATCATGCAGTTCGTGCTGATCACCTGCGTCATACTGCCCGTGCTCCCCAACAAGGCGTATGGCCCCTTGGAGGTGTTCAACCCGCGTCACACCTGGTGGATGGTGGTGCTGATCGTGGGGATGAGCTTGGGGGGGTACATTCTCTACAAGTTCCTCGGGCGCGACGTGGGGATCCTTCTGGGCGGCATCCTGGGGGGGGCGATCTCCAGCACGGCGACCACCGTGAGCTACGCCCGGCAGGCAAGAGCCCACTCGGCCGACGTCCGGGTGCCGGCCATCGTGATCATGATCGCCTCGACGATCGCGTTCATCCGGGTGTTGGTGGAGATGGCGGTCGTGGCCCCCGAGTTTCTCGCCTCGGCGGCTCCGCCGGTGCTGATCCTGATGCTCTTGACGATGGCTCCCTCTCTCTGGGTTTGGTATCGGGTCCGCAGAGAGCCGAGCCGGATGCCGGAACAGGAGAACCCCACGCAACTGAGATCGGCCGTCTTCTTTGCGGCGATGTACGCCGTGGTGTTGTTTGCGCTGGCTGCGGCAAAAGAGCACCTGGGCAATCAGGCACTCTACAGCATCGCCGCGTTATCGGGCCTGACCGACATGGACGCCATCACGCTGTCGGTCGCCGGGATGGCGAAGACCGACGCCTGGGTTGCCCGCGAAGGCTGGCGATTGATCATCGTCGCGGCGCTTGCGAACCTGGTGTTCAAGGCGATGCTGGTCGGTTTTCTGGGCAACCGTCGCTTGCTGGGCCAGATCGCGCTTCTGTACTGCCTGCCGCTGGTCGGCGGCCTTCTGCTGGTTTTCTTCTGGTGGTGAAGGCGGAGTGGTTCGACTCGGGGTGTGTATACAGCCCGAGATCGTCGACTTCCTCCGGCTTCTGATCGAGCCTCACGCCTTCGGCGCGAAGGACGTTAATGACCGTTTTCCAGGCAATCTTGAAGTCAAGCCGGAGGCTCCAGTGGTCGACGTACCAGACGTCGAGCTCGAGCCGTTTGCTGAACGCGAGTGCCTGCCTCCCGTGTATTTGCGCCCAGCCCGTCATTCCCGGTGGCAGTTCGTGCCGACGGCTTTGCTCCGCCGTATAGCGGGCCAAATACTGCATGAGCAGGGGTCGCGGCCCGACCAGCGACATCTCACCGCGCAGCACGTTCCACAGTTGCGGCAGTTCGTCCAGGCTGGTCTTGCGCAGGAAGCAACCAACCGGGGTCAACCGCTCCTGGTCCGGCAGAGGTTGGCCGTCACGGTCGTAGGCAAACCTCATCGAGCGGAACTTGTAGAGAACAAACGGCTTGCCGTGCAGCCCCGGGCGCCGCTGACGAAACAGAACCGGCGAACCCAACGTCAGGCGGATCATTGCCGCCAGAACCAGAAGCAACGGCGCAAGCACCAGGAGGAGCACGAAGGCCACCAGGAAGTCGATCAACCGTTTCGTCATTCGTCTCATCAGGAAGCCGCGCCCTCCGTTCGCGCTGGGACGAGTCCTCCGCTGCCGATCGACGATCGAGGAAACGCCAGGCCCTTTTCCTGAAAGGGGCGCACGCGTACGCGCAGATTCGACGTTGCGGCGGGATTGGCTTGTCTTCACCATTCTGCTAACGATCCACGCAACTCTCCCGCTACAAGCGGCGGACGGAATCCCGGCCCTCCGACGTGCCCACCGCGGACTGCGGCGGGCTTTCCGGCGCCGGCGCGCCGTCGGACCAGAAGAGGTCGTCGTGCTGCGTCTGGGAGAGCCGGATCACCAGCAGTTTCTGTTCCTTCTGACCGGAGGTGTCCCGGGTGAAGAAGTGGTGGCCGAGGCTGGATAGACGGTCGGGCAGACCGCTGATCACCAACATCTCCTCCGCCGTGAGCGTGACCGACAAGGCGAGGTCGTCGAATACCTGGCGCGATCGGCTGGTCTCCATGCGGAATGCATACTGCTGCCCCACGTAGCGGGGTACATGCTTGCCGTAGCGCAACTCCGGCACGAGATCGAGTCGGACGCGGCCGTCCGGCTCGGCATGAGCTTCGACGGCCAGTACGCCCTGCGCGTCGGGATAGCTTCGACCGCAAACACCATCCTCCGTGCAAAGCAGCACGTCCCGCTGCTCGCAGACGTCGGAGGCGAAGATCTCACCGCGTTGTCCGTCGCGGATTTGCAGGTGACGCCGCACCACGGCCGGCGCCGTCTCCAACTGTTCGAGACGGACCTGCTGGCACTCGCCGTTGGGAGCCGGCTTGCCGCTGAGTTCGAGCAGCCGGGCAAGTGCCAACGGCATGCGTCCGCCGACCACTCCCGCGCGGAACCCGTTTCGCGCAAGGCACCGGCGAAGCTCGCAGGGGAGACGTTGCTCGTCGATCTCGTCCCACAAGGGCCCGTCGGCCTCCTCGTCGCCCAACGGGAAACGGACGAAGAAGATGTCCAGCACGCAACTGCCGGGGGACATGCTCGGCGGCTTAAGAGGCGGCTCCCCGGGCGTGGGGAGCGCCGTGCACCCCGCCATCGCCACGACGACCGGCGGCACCATCAGCAGTCCGATCCGGCTCCAGAACGAGGACATCCGGCCAGAGATCCTACCCAGGAGACAAGCGAAGGGGAATTGGGCCACGGCTGACCGCGGCGCACGGAGTTGGGGCGGGAAGGGTAGTCGCAACGGGGCTGGAAGTCAAGCAAAGATCGGCGGAGGTGATCCCTGTCAAGATAGGCAACTTAGGGCTCCGCCGGCGCCAGCGCGAGTCGCTTCAGGGCCTTGAGCATTCCCAGGACCCTTTTGCGAGAGATCTCCTGCCAGCCGGAACGCTGGTGGTGGAGGATGGCCTGGCGGAACCCCTCGTACACCTCGGCAAGGTCTGGAGGCAGCGGCGGTAGGTTTTCCGGCGGTTGGTCCGGCGTCCAAACGGCGGGCTGCTGGGCCGATGGGCCCAACTGGCCCGTCAGCGCGGCGACCAGGGCTTCGGCCCGCTCGGAGGCGTCGTCCGAATGCAGGGCGTGGACGACGCCCGGGAGTTGCCCCAGCGTCTCCTCATACGACGGGTCGAGTGCCGGGTCCACGTCTTCGTCCTGCTCGGCGACGACAACGTCTTGCGGCCAGGGCTTCGCGTCGGCGGGGGCCCCGAGTGCCTCCCAGCGCGTGGTCCGCATCTGGGCGACCGACCAGCGATTCTCGACGGCCCCTTCCAGCCACATCTCGGCGTCGTGCCATTCCGAGGCGGCCTGGAAATGGCTCCAATAGAGGCCCGGGTATTGATCGTAAACCTCGCCGAAACGTTCGTAGACGCGCCGCAGCCGCCCCACGTGCTGCGGGCTCACGTTCCCCACCCGGCGGCTCCATGCCTCGTCGGAGTATGCCTGCGACGGCGCGTCGGCCTCCATCAGACTGCACCGCCACTCGGAGATGATGCGGCCCTTTTCCCAGTTGGTCGTGCTGATCAGCCGGTTCCAGCGGCCCACGTGCTCGGTCGAGACGTCCTCGACGGCGGCCATTTCGGGGCCGTCCTGTTGGTCCGCGCTGTTGCCGAGGAGCGGTTCGTCCATCGGGCAAGTCCTTTTGCTGGCAGGTCGTCTGCGTTCGCGGCAGCGTACATTGCGTGCCGGGCCCATCAATCCCAGCCGCGACCGCGGGAAACGCGATTGTAGCACGGCGCCTGCTTGGGCATCCAGGAGCCGTCAAGCGATGGGGCATCGAGGCGGACCGTGGGCCCGCGATTCGCGAGCGAAGACGAATTGCGCGCCCTGCGGAGAACGGCCGCTTGAGATGGGCGCCGTGGGGAAAACGTGTCGATTGCCGTGCGAACCGACCGCCGGAACTGAGCGAGCCATCCCCGGCGCGGCGATGCCGGGCGCACGCTGATCCGGTCGATTACGGCTCGACTTCGGCGGCCTGTGCCGCAGACGCCCGGGGCGGCGCCATCTCGGCCGGGGACGCCTCGGCCGCCGTCCTCGCGGTTTCGCTGGCCATGTCGATCATCGGGGCGTCCTTCGCGACCGAGGCCGCCACGTTGCCACGCTGCGGCCGGACCACCCGTAACACGAAGCGGACACGGTAGCGGCCGGAATCCCGATCGAGCCGATCGGCTTCAGCGGGCAAGCCGGGCGGCCGGGCTTCGGCCGGCTCTCGCTCGGGCATCTGTTGCGCCTCCGCGCCTCCCCGCGCTTCGGCCTGCTTGGCTTCGAGCCGCGGGACGGGCCGAGCCATCTCCACTCGGTCGGCGGCCGCCTTGCTCTTGGGAGGTTCCTGCTCCTCCTCAATCTGCTCCCATTCCAAGCGTCGCTTGGGTTGGGGCCGTTCGGGTTGGGGGCGGTCGGCTTGGGACTTGCTTGGCTGCTTCATCTCCGGCTGAAAGGCGTCGGCCGGGGGCGGAGCCGGGGTCTCGGCGGGCGTGGCCGGCTCGGCGGGCGTGGCGGACTGCATTGGTGCGCCGTACGCCCCGGTGGCTGCGGGGCGCGCCGCGCCGGCACCAGGCCCCGCGAGAGAAGCCCGGAGCTTGGGCTCCGCGCGCTCGTGGTCTCGGTCCGCCTCCGGTTGCGGAATCGCCGTCGCCGCTCGGCCTTCCTTTTCGGGCGGACGGGCCGCGGGTTGAGCCTCCACGCCGAAGGTCGCGCCCGCTTCGGCTTTCTGCCCGAGTTGAGGGCCGTATCGGAACCGCCGCGCCAGCTCGAGCACCTTGTCCACGTCGGTCCGGCTCACCTTCTGTCGAGCCGCCTCGGCGGCGGCAGGCTCGCCCACCGTCTGAACGTCTTCGTCCAGCGCCGTGCCGGCTTGCCGTTGGGCGGAAACCTGCCCGTTGGCCCAAAAACGCCCCAAGCCGCGCGACACGGCGGCGGGATCCAGCGCGTACGAAAGCGAGGAGAACTGGCCGGGTCGCTCCTGCAAGTCGGCCAACAGGGCCTTGATCTGGTTGGGGGTGGCCTCGACGTCGACCTCGACCACCTCGAAAGGCTTGCCCACGACGACACGAACGTCCGGTTCGTCCGCCGGAGCGATGGGCTCGCCCGCGGAAATGCGTCCCAGCAGCCGTCCCCCCGCCACGGCGCCGGTCATGGCGCCCGTCATCTCGTGTCTATCGAGCAGTTCCTTGAAGACATTCTCGCGAAGGGCCTCGGCCGTCACGTCGCACGAGACAACGAGCAGCACGTCGGGCTGCTGCACGCCGCCGCGGCGCCGCTGGCCCGTCTTGGCCGGCGCCGACTCGACCGCCAGTCCGCTCTCCCCCGCTTTCGCCTTCTTTCCCGTTACGGACGGTTGTCCCTTGAATGCTCCACGTTTGGCAACCCGGGGGGCCTCGGGCCTGCCGCGATCGTCGGCAACCTCCGCCTGCCCAGCCATACCGCCAAACCCGCGACCATAGCCGTCCGCGGTACGGCCAGGCCTCGCCGGGGCCTTCGCGGGCTGTTCGATGGCCGCGGGGGGCGCGGCGGTGGGCGCCGCGGACGGGGCTGTGGCCAAGGGGGCACGGCGAACCGCCGCCATGGGCGCTTCGCGTTCCCTTGCCTCGCTCTCCGCCAATTCTACGGGCCCGGGCGGGGGTTCACCCGCTGGCATCTCGGCCGCGGGGGGTGCCTCGGCGAACATCCCTTCCTCCGCCTCTCCTACAGCCTGCATCGAAGGAGGGGGACTCGCCGTCGCTGCGGGCTCGTCGGCGTCGGACGCGGCCTTCATGGCGACCGATCCGCGTGGCTCCATCAGCGTGTCGGACTTCATCACCATCAGCAGCACCACGACCGCCACGGCCACACCCGACCAGACGAAATTCCGCGGTCGGGCCACCCGGCGGACAATCGCCCGCCATAGGGGTGCCTCGGCTTCGGGCGTTTCCTGCTCGCCGGGCCGAGCCGGCATCGGTTGTGCGGAGGTCGGTTGTGCGGGCATCTGGCGTTTGGCCCGGCTCAAGACCTCCTCGCTGATATCGCGGCCGATCTTGTGCGACGGGAGGGCCTTCACCGACGAACTGAGCGCCCGCAGTTCATCGACCAGTTGCCGGGCCTCGGGATTGGCCGCCAGCAACCGTTCGATCTGCGCTTGCTCCTCGGCGGTCAACTCGCCGTCGAGGTAGGCGCTGAGCAGTTCGTTTTCCGGCACGTTCTTCATCACACGTCCCCGTCCGAGCGACAGGCCAAAGCGTGCTGACCGAGGTAAATCGGGGCAAAGCGTTGAGGCGGGAAAAGGGATGAAGGATCAGGGACGAAGGACGAGGCGTGATTCCACGGGAACAACCGATCCATGGGGCCCAGCTTCATTCTAACACGCAACACAAGCCCCCTCATCGCTCATCCCTCACCTTGTCACCCCGTCACCTTGTCACCCCGTCACCTTGTCACCCCCCCACCGCCCATCATTCATCCGTCAACAATACGCCTTTCAACTCCTCCCGCAATTGCAGTCGCGCCCGGTGCAGCCGGCTTCGGACCGTGCCGATCGGCACATCGAGTATTTCGGCAATCTCCTCGTAGCAGCACCCGTCGATCTCCCGCAAAACCAGCACCCCCCGGTGTTCCTCGTTCAACCCGGCGATGGCCTGCTGCACTTGCTGGCACCGCTCGTCGCGTTGGGCGCGGTCTTCCGGGCCGAGCTCGGGATCGATCGGCTCCGATCCGCTCGACTCCCGGGCCTGCTCGACCGACAAGGTCGGCTTCCTTCGCCGCCGGTGGCTGGCAGCCAGGTTGAAGGCGATCCGGTACAGCCACGTGTAAAACGCGCTCTCTCGCTTGAACGTCTCCAACTTGAGGAACGCCTGGACGAAGGCCTCCTGGACGATGTCCAGGGCGTCCTCCGGGCTGTCGACCACGTGGACGAGCGTGTGGTACAGCCGGTCCTGGTACTTGCGGACCAACTGGCCAAACGCCGCCGACTGGCCGGCCAGCGTGTCGTGGATCAATTGGGCGTCGTCGCTCACAGCCGGTTCACTGATTGAGACGCGAACGAAGGGCCGAAAGTTCCGCCCGGGGTTCCGGGGCCCGGGAGGATCGAGGTGACCGCAGACGCGGCGCCCCTCATCATCCCGTGCTCGGGCTAGGTTGTCAAACCCTTGTTACAAAGCGACTTGCGTGGGCCTCGCTCGCCGGAAGCGCATTCCCTGCTCCATCACCATATACCCCGAACGGGGATGGCGTCAACGGCGGCTCACGGCACGGTACGAGCGTTGCCGGTCTCCAGACCGTATACTGGCACCCGATCGGGGTTGCCCCACAATCTTCGCTCTTCCGTTTCTGGGTGCGGGAGTCGTTATTTTCACACTAACCCGAAGCGCCAGCGAGGCAGGAGAGCCTACGTTGTGCAACGTCCTCGCTCGCGCTTCGGGTTAGTGTGCACCCAAAAACGGAAGAGCCATAATCTTCGATCGGCAACAGAGGATTTTATTCCTCACAATCGCCATTCCGGGCTCGCCACGGGAGGACTTGAGATGCGGAAACGACGGATGCTCGTCTCGGCGGCGGCCTTGGCCTGCCTTGCGGTCCAAGCGGTCCGGGCCGAAGACGTCGGGGCCTTGCGCCTGGTGCCGTTTCCCAAGGAGGTCCGTCTGGAGCAGGGTACGTTCGCACTGGACCGCCCGCTGGTCCTGGAAGCGCCTGCCGACCAGTGCGAGCAGCTCGGGCGGATCGTGGGGGATGAGCTCGAGCGGGCCGGTTTCGCGCCGCCGGAGGTTCGCGGTATCGAAGACGGCTGCGAGCTCGTGCGGTTGTCGGCCAGCGCTGGTGGGGGCCGGCCCTCGGCAGCGTTTCGCCCCGAAGCCACCGAGGAGGACTACCGCCTGACGGTGGCCCCTGAAGAGATCGTTTGTGCGGCCCCCGGCGGCCGGGGGCTCTTCTACGGCGTCGCCACGCTCTGCCAGCTCATCCGCGCCAATCGTCGCGACGCCAAGCTGCCGTGCCTGACCATCTCCGACTGGCCCTCGCTCCGCTGGCGGTGCTTCCAGGACGACATGACCCGGGGCCCCAGCTCGACGCTCGATACGCTCCGGTTCGAGGTCTCGCTCGGCGCGCAGCTCAAGATGAACCTCTTCACCTACTACATGGAGTATCAGTACGCGTTCAAGAAGCACCCGCTCATCGGGCCGAAAGACGGCTCGCTGGAGCCCGACGATCTAAGGGCGCTGGTCGAGTTTGCGGGGCGGCACCACGTCGACGTGTTGGGCAATCAGCAGTCGTTCGGCCACTTCTCGCGGATCCTGAAGCACGAGGAATACGCCGATTTGGCGGAGTTGCCGCACCTGTTGTGCCCGGTCAAGGAGGGGACGTACGCGCTGTTGGACGACATGTACTCCGAGGTCTGCCCCTTGCTGCCGTTCGAGATGTTCAACGTCTGCTGCGACGAGACGTGGGGCCTGGGCACGGGCCCGTCGAAGGAGCTGGCCGACGAGATCGGCGTCGGCGGCGTCTACGTGGGGCACGTCCGCCGCATCCACGACCTGCTGAAAGAGAAGTACCGGAAGCGGATGATGATGTGGGGCGATATCATCCTCCAGCATCCCGACCACCTCGACAAGATCCCCCAAGACACGGTCATGCTCACGTGGGGCTACGCGCCGCGGCTGAGCTTCGAAGAGCAGATCACCCCGTTCGCCGAGTCCGGCTACGAGTTTTTCGTCTGCCCCGGCATCAGCAACTGGAGCCGCATCCTCCCCGACTTCGGCACGGCCACGCTCAACATCCGCCACTTCGTCCGCGACGGCGCCAAGCACGGGGCCCTGGGCATGCTCAATACCGCCTGGGAGGACGACGGCGACGCCCTCCAGGGCACCAAGTGGCACGGCTACGCCTGGGGCGCCGAATGCGCGTGGAACGCCTCGACGACTTCGCCGGAGGACTTCAACCGGCGCGTCGGGGCCGTGCTGTTCGGCGAGAAGGGGGACAAGTTCGGCCGGGCGATCGAGCTATTGTCCGAGACGCATCGCATGGCCGGCATGCAAGGGATGAACAACAAGCGGTTCTGGCAGGACGACTTCCCGCCCACCAGACCGCCCGACACCATCCGCAAGTCGGCCGAGCGCCTGCTGGCCGTGGTCCGGCCGGCGATCGAGCACCTCGAAGCGTGCCGGGGCGAGGCCACCGTCAACCAAGGACTCTTGGACTACTTCCTGTTCGGCGCCCGGCGCATGGAGCTGATCGGCCAACGGACCCTCGACGGGCTCGAGGCCTCGCGCCTTTACACGCAGGCGTGCGACGCCCCGCCGCAGGAATCGGTGCCGCTCCTGGCGAAAGTCGAGGCCCTAGTCCGGAAGAACCGCGACGCGTACGAAGCCCTCGCCAAGGAGTTCGAGCGGCTCTGGCTCGCCGAGAGCAAGCCGTACGCCCTGGACTGGACGCTCGACCGCTACGCCGAAGCCGTGAAGCGGTACGACGAACTGGGCGGACAGCTCCGCGAGGCACGCGCGAAGGCGGAGGCCCGCCAGCCGATGCCGCGCCCGGAAGCGCTGGGCCTGTTGGTGCCCGAGACGTTCGCACGGCGGGCGAGACCCTCGGAGACGCGGGAGACGCCGCTGGAGGCCGACGCGCCCTGGGCCGATCCGTCGGCGACGCACCGCGTCGGCGCAGTCATCCGCGCCGGCTCGGTCGATCGGTTCGAGCTGCCGGTGGCGGTCGCTATGCGGCTGCCGGAGGAGCTGGCCACCAAGCCGGTCCGCGCGTTCTGCCGTCTGCCGGGCGCCGAGTCGAAGGAGATCCTTGCGCAGCTCGACCCGTCGGACAAGCCGCACCGCACGCGGCTCACCCTGCTGATCCCCGATCGGATCGCCAAGGGCGGCGAGGCGGCGGTGCACGTCTACCTGGGGCTTTCGCATCCTCCCGAGCCGCTACCCGGCGCCGTCTCGACCAAGGACGCCCCGGACGGCATGAAGTGGATCGAGAACGACAAGGTCCGGCTGCTTCTGGGCCCCGAAGGCGGCCACGTTTATCGCTGGGAAATTAAAGCCCTGGAGAACCGCGACCTGACCATGCCGGGCCAGAGCGGGTGGTCGGGCTTCGCCGACATGCACGCCTATCGCGACGCGCCCCACAAGCTCCGGTGCGTGGCCGACGGCCCGGCGCTGGTTCGATACGAGTGCACCACCGAGGACGGCCTCGCGAAGTCGATCGGCCTCTTCGGCGGCGTCTCGTGGATGGAGGTCGTCCTGAACGAGCCCACGGGGCACTACTGGGACTTCGACACGCCGGAGAACTTCGCGGCCGACGGCCCCACGCCGGGCACGTACCTCTTCTCCAACGGGGCGACCGGGCCGGTGAGCAAGCAAGGCCCTCACACGGAGACCCAGGTGAAGGCCCAAAACGTCCACTGGAGCATCAAGTTCAACCCGGACGGCCTCGCCCTGGGCCTCTGCACGCCGGAGGTCGCGGCGAACCACGTGATCGCCCCCGGCGCCGGCTCCGGCGGCGTGGGCATCGAGAGTTCCCCGCTCGCCGGCCACTTCGTCACCTACGCGGGCTTGCTCGAAGCCGAGCCGGCCGAGACCATGAACCGGCTCCGCGGGACGCTGGATCTCAAGAATCAGCCGCAGGTGGTCTTGTACGCGATTCAGGCGAGGGATTAAGGAAGAAATCACGGGGCCGTCGATCCTCTGGTTCCCAAGCTGCTATGTGGCGTGGTGTCAAGAGGTCGCTTGCCTTGGGCGTGGCAGATAGTCCATCGTCGCTATTCTGCAGGCACTTGCAGCGATGGGCAAGCAAGCTAATCCTCTCCACACTCTTCCTCGCCACCTGCGCACTCGCGCTTGCCGGCGAAGAGGCCCTCGAGAGTCCCGGCTTCAACGACGACGCGGCCGGTGACGGCCTGCCCGACCACTGCTCGACCACGCCAGACTGCGTCCTCTGGCGCGAGAGAGTGTTCATGGGCAAGGAGCACGAAATCGTGTCGAAGTCGCCCGCCTATGTGCTTGCGACGCAGGATGTCGAGCCCGGTGTTTCGTCGAATACCCAATGGTCACCGATTCTTTGGGAAAAACGGGCGACATCCTGCACTATTATGGTGACGGCCGTCAGTCGTTTCGCCGCTGAGGAGGGAAAGTCGTGACAGAAACAGATGGCGCGCTGGCCAGGGCCGCCTTGCGGGGGGATCGTTCGGCGTTTGCCGAGCTGTACGACCGTCGGGCACGATGGATCCGCGCGATCTGCTTCGACACGACCAACGACCTGCACTCGGCGGCGGATCTCACGCAGGAGGTCTTCTTGCGAGCCTACTCGAAGTTGGACTCCCTGCGCGAACCAGAGCGTTTTGCCGCGTGGCTGACCGGCATTGCTCGCCAGGTCTGCCGCGAGTGGAGGCGAGGGCGGCTTCGTGACCGCCAGGTGGCTTGTTCCTTCCCGGAGGATGTCGAGCCAGCGGCGCGTCGGCACGAGGCCGACCCGCGCCTCGAAACTCTTCGGGAAGCCCTGGCCAAGCTCCCCGAGCGTGAACGTCTGAGCCTCCAGGCCTTCTATTTGCAGGGCTTGGACGCCGAGCAGGCCCGCAGCGTGCTGGGTCTGTCGAAATCAACCTTCTATCGCGTGCTGGCCAAAGCGCGAGAACGCCTTGCGGCAATTCATCGTCGGGTGGAGGTAGGGTCATGACCTGTCCAGATGGCAAAACTTGGATCCTGCTGAGCATGAGCCTGTTGGACGAAGACCGCGCGGAATCGCTCCGCCAGCACTGTCTTGAGTGCGAGCGGTGCCGGTCCGCGTGGCAGGAGGCCTCCCGGCAACACTCGGAATTGCTGGATGGTTTTGAAGCGTTCGACTGCAACCACGACCAGCGTCGCGACCAACTAATGGCCATGCTGCCGGAGCCGGTGCCTTTCTCCGAGAGAGAATCGCACGTCGCGCTGCGGCGGCCGTGGCTCGGAGGAATCACGATGAGTTTGCGACGATACAAGACCCGCTGGGCGGCAGCCGCGCTGCTGCCGGCGGCCTGCATATTGTTCGCGTTCTTCCTCATGACCGGTGAGAAGACCGCCTTTGCCGACATGCTGGAAAAGATGCGGCAGGCCAAAACCATGACCTGTGACTTCGTCACGACTGTGACTATGGTGGAAGGTAAGTTGCCGCAAGGGTTTCGGAAAGGCCCCCAACGAGGCACGCACTCGATCCGTTTCGACGGCGACACGCGCGCCCAGCTTTCCGAGCACGAACAATCGGGAAGGAAGATCCGCTCCCTGCTTCTTGGGGACAACGCCTACATCTGGGACGGCGACAAGGTGCGCGTCATCACGTCCGCCGAGGCGACCCAAGATTGGGACGCGGAAGATCTGCTGAGCCGGTTGCTCGAAGTTCGCGAGTCTCCCGACCGCAACCTTGGCGAGCAGATGATCGAGGGGCGCCGCACCGTCGGTTTCGAAATCGCCGGCTGGAAACTGGGATTCGGCACGCGTCCCACCAAAGGCAGTCCCACGCCCGTCGACTCAGACGTCCGGACCCGCGTTTGGGTGGACGTCGAGCAAGACCTGCCGATTCGTCTGGAGTACGACCGCAAGATCGCCATCTTCGAAGTGGTAGCCACGATGCACCACCAGTGGAACAACATCAAGTGGAACGTCCCGCTCGACCCGGCCGACTTTCGGCCACCTAGCGAAGAGGAGCTCGCCAAGGCCGAGACCACCCAGATCCCCGCCATCAACGAGGCAGCCTTTATCGACGGGATGCGCGCCTGGCTGGAATGGAAAGACAAGGCCCAAAGTGGAATCGACATGATCAAGAAAAAGGCCCAGGAAAGAGGCGAGGAGCTTGCCGCGAAGCACTCCACGATGTTCGAAAGGGCCGCTTTGGACTCCGGTTATCCCGAGCGATTGGATATGACGTGGCTCATGGGCACGTTCGGCGCTCGGGCAGTAGTGGGGAAGGTCGGTGAAATGCTCTCGGAACAAGAACCGATCCCGGATGGCGTCAGCAAGGAAGAGCGGGTGAAACTGGTACGTGCCCGCGCGCAAGAATCAGCGAAGGTCGGAGCCCAAGTGTCAAGCGAGGCAGGCCTGAAGGCAACTCCTGTTGCCGCGTTCTTCATGAAGCTGGCGAACGAACAGCGGGAGCCTGAGTACTTCGGGGCCACGGTCAAGCCCGGCGATTCCGAGGCCATCCTGCTCAAATGGAGACTCGACGACGGTCGATACCGCGTGATCTACGGCGACCTGCGCGCAGAAACCGTCGACTCCCCAGACTGATCGCCTCGATGGGGCGTCCCAGAGAATCTGCAACGCAACGGCAACGTCATCCTGATCGCAGCGAAGGATCTCGCCGACGAAGGAGATTCTCCGCTGCAGAACGACGAGTCGTAACGAACGTTGCAGGCTCTTCCGGCCGGGCCATACGACTTCCGGACTCCAGCTTGGGAACCAGACTCCGCGATGCCCCGCTTCGCAGCACGGGAAGCACAGCTTCCCCAAGGCGCGTTCCCATGCTTGGGAACGAGTGCAACCAGCCGCGGGCCGTGTTGCATGCCATTCAATCGCGAGATTGAGCCCGCCTACACGTACTCCCACTCCCGAAGCCACTGGTAGTTGCGGGGCAGGCCGGCCCACATCTCGTCGACGGCCCGCTCCAGACGGCGGGACTCGGCCAGGTCGAGCCGGCGGCGCTCGCCGACGGCCTTGGCCGCGTTGCGGACCTGCTCGGCGGTAATCATTCCGGGGATCGCGGCGGTCAGGGCGTCGTTGGCCAGGACGTAGCGGAGGGTGAGCCGGGCACGCTCGTCGTCCTCCTCCCGGGTCGGCGAGTCGACCGCTTCCTGCGACTTGAAGATCGAGCCGCTGGCAAACGGCTTGATCCCGATCCAGCCGGCGTCGCACTCCTTGACCACGTCGATCAGGCTGTAGAGGTTGGGGGCTTGGGCGCTGGGGTCCTCCGCCACGCCGACCCAGCCGCCTTCGCCCGGCTCGACCCGCGCATGGGCCTTCTTCGATCCGGCGGTGTAGGGCACGACCACCGCCTGAACGTGCTCGGGATAGGTCTTGAGCATTCGGATTGCCCAGTCGTGCTTGTGGGTGGAAAGCCCGCTGAAGCGGACCTTGCCCGCGCGCTTGGCCTTGTCGAACGCTCCGATCATCGCCAGCTCATCGGCCTCGGTGTGGTTGTCTTTGGCCGTCCAGTAACAGGTGGGCCGCCAGAAGTCGACGTAGTCGAGCTTCGCCCGGCGCATCAGATCGTCGAGCGCTTCGAGAAGCTTCTCGGTGGTCTGCCACTCGGCAAACCGCATCTCGTGCTCGTAGAACGAGAATCCGAGGTGCATCGCGTCGCGACGACCGCGGAGGGCCCTGGCGTGAGCCAATACCTCGGGCTCGGTGCACGCGTCGATGTAGTTGATCCCGCAGTCGATGCAGGCACTGACGACGTCATGGCGGTTCTTCTGGAAACGGGGATCGTCGAGATTGGCTTTCAGCCAGTGACCGCCGTTGCAGACGTCGGGGATCACGGTGTGGATGTTCTTCCAATGCCCGCCCAGGCTCACCGCCGAGATCATCAGGCCGGTCTTTCCCAGACGCCGATACTCCATGTTCTCGTGGTAGCTGCGGGGCTTGACGTCCTCCGTCTCCGCCGGTCCGTCGACGCCGCGCGCCGCCTTCGCGCCGGCCGCCATTGCCGCGCTCGCCGCCGTCGCATCGCGGACGAATCTCCGCCGCGTGATTCGATCTCGTGCCATCGTCAGCTCCTCTCGGTTGATCGCTGTCTCGCGCTGGCTCGCCAACTCGGTCTGCCAGCGCGGAATCCCTTGTCTGACTGATAGCGTGGCCGCTCGACGGTGTCAACCACGCCGTACGGTTTGTTGATTCCCGGAATCGCGCGACTCCTACGTTCTGCTTCCCGAGCTGGAGCTTGAGAGCGAGCGTGAGAAGCCTTTTCTCCGCCGGGACAAGCCCGGTCGGGATTCCCGGATGACGCTCCTCCCCCAACAAGACCGCAACGGCCGAAAAATCTTCTAGTTTTCTCGAAATAGGGGGTTGACGCGAGGCGGCGTGGGCCGTATCTTCTAGTAAACTCGATAGTGCGGGCTGAGTTCGACGTTCCCGGGGACAAACGATGGCAAGACCGGCTTCCGAGCATCCGACGCGATTGGAGCTACAGATTCTCAAGGTCCTTTGGGATCGCGGACCGCTCAAGGTGCGGGACGTGCGCCGGGCGCTGGCCGAAAGCGGACGCGACATCGCCCATACGTCGGTCATCACGACGCTGAACACGATGGTCGACAAGGGGTTTCTCAAGCGAAGGAAGCAAGGCAAGGCCTTTCTCTTTTCGCCGCGCGTCGAGCGCGACGAAGTCTGCGTGCAGATGCTGGGCGACATGGTAGACCGCGTGTTCGACGGCTCGGCCAAGGCGGTCGTCCTCGGACTGTTCGATTGCGCCGAGTTGAATGCAGCCGACCTGAAGGAGCTGCGGCGTCTCGTCAGCCAGAAGGCAAAGGAACGGGAAAATGAACGCGAGTAGTCTGTGGGACGCGTTCCGTGGAATCGAGACGCGTTACTCTCTGGAGTTGACGCAGGCGCTGGTCCATTCTCTCTGGCAGGGCTGCGCCATTGCGATCGCGTATGCCGTGCTGGCGCATTTCTTGCGACAGGCTTCGGCGAACACGCGATACGTCGCCGGGGTGACGGCCTTGCTGCTGATGGCGGCTAGCCTGCCGGTGACGCTCCTGGTGCTTCCTTCGCTTCCGACCGCGGCGGTCGACACGGCGGCGCATCCGGGCGTGATCGCGACTTCGGGGACGACGTCCGCCGGGGCGGCCGAGACCGGCGTGAGCCCCGTCGGGCGGGCGCCGGTCGCGCATGACCTGCCGGCCGGCGCGGCTCGACCGAGCGGCACGGCACGGTCGCCGGGGGTCGATTCGCGCGGCGTGTCGATTCGCGGGCTTGCGGCTCGCGGCGTCACCACGGGCTTGGCGTGGGCGTCGCCGCACGTGGTCTACGTCTACTTGGGTGGCGTCGTTCTGATGCTGTCACGTGTTGCCTTCGGGTTCTGGGGAGGACGGCGGCTGCGCTCCGCGTGCACTGCGGTGACCGACGGCCCCCTCTGGAAAATCGTCGGCGATCACGCGCGCCGCCTGGGAATACGTCTCATTCCGGTGGTTGCCTATTGCCGACGGGTCTCCGTGCCGGTGGTGGTGGGCGTGCTGCGGCCGACGATTCTCGTGCCGGCAAGTCTCGCGTCGGGCCTGACGCCGCGGCAGCTCGAAGCGGTGCTCGTGCATGAGCTGGCCCATATCCGCCGCTTCGATCCGGCCGTCAACGTGCTCCAACGGCTGGTCGAGGCGATGCTCTTCTTCCACCCCGCGGTCTGGTGGGTCAGCCGCCGGATCACCGTCGAGCGGGAAAACGCCTGCGACGACTTGGTTCTCCGGTCCGATTGCCCGCCCACGGATTACGCCGAGGCCCTGGTCCGGATCGGCGAGCTGTGCAGCGGTGCCGCGGGCGATCGCCGGCCGCTCGCGCCGGCCGCACTGGCCGCAACGGGTAAGAACTCCTCGCAGTTCAAGCGGCGCGTGCTGCGCGTGCTCAACCACGCCGAGACGCCGGCGATTCGTCTCACGACGACCGGCGTGGTCATTTCGATGCTCCTCATCCTCAGCGTCTTGCTGGCGCCGGTGGCCTGGCGAAGTGCGGCTCGGGCGGAACAGCCGCCGGAGGCCGCGACGGTTGCCGCGGATGACGATTCCCCGGAGGGAGCGAGGCTTCCTCAGGGCAGTCCGCCTGCCAAACGGGAGGCATTGCAGCCGGTATCGATGTCGGCCGAGGAGTTTGGCCAACTCCCGAAGGCAGATCAACGCGCGCTGCTTGTGCGCGTCTTCCGGCGACGCCTGGAGCATTCGGAACACCTTCACTATGAGTTGGAGCAGGTTGTCAGAAGGTACGAGAACCGCGACGGAGAGCCCGGCAAACCGTTGGAGGATGGCACGGCCGGCCGCTGGCAGTACCGGCATTGGCGGCTGGGCGATTCCTTTCGAATGGACGTCAACGCGTATCGGAATCTCACGGATGCCGACTTCGCGTCTTGCATCTCCATGGGCGTCAACGGCGAAGAAGGCGTGGGACGGAATACGACGATTCGCATGGACGGGAGCAAGCCGCCTTCCGGGCAGGTCAGGTATCCCTTCCATCCGAGCGGCGGCGACCGTTACCTCCGCTGGCTGGATTCTCCGAAGGATCCTGAGCTCGGGCAACATTTCTTCCCGTACCTTCTGAACCGAAAAGGCGAGTTCGACATCGAGGCGCCGGTTGCGGGCGACAAGGTGCGACTCAGCGTCCCCTGGCAGCCCGAGTGGGCCGCGGCGCCGGGAGGCAGCCGGGTGTACCTGCTCGATCCGCAGAAGGGTTTTCTTCCCGTCCGGTGTGATTCACGTTACGACGATCCCCCCACGAAGCCCCGCCCGAGGTGGCGAGTGGAGAAGTTCGTCGTCGAAGAGGCTCGGCTTGTGGGCGACGTGTGGATGCCCATCAAGCTGACGGAACAGGTAGCCGCTTCCACGGTACCCGACATGATCGCCGTTTATGAAACCACGGTATCGCGGATCGAATGCGGCACGGTGAGGCCCGCCGACGTCGTCGTGCCGTTCATCGAGGGGATGAAGGTCGTCGACACGATCGAGGGAGTGACCTACGTCGCGGATGCCCAAGGGAACCCTGCCGGCCCCGTCAAGGCCGCGCCCGGTTGGAGGCACGAGCCGCCTGAAGGCAGGCCGGAGCGGAAGCCGGCGGCCCCATCGAGCGTCGGCCCGGGCACGGCCGTTCCGCCTGCCAAGGGTTCTCCGATAGCCCGCAGATTGTCGGCCGGTGATCGAGAGATGCTGCGGATGGAGGAGGAGAAGGAGCGGGATCGACGGGCGTCGATCGCGGCGGCTTTGAAGGTCGTCGAATCCAAGCCGCCTGCCGCGCAGGAGGAGCGCGTCGAAGCCGCTTTGAGAATCCTGCGGATTTACAGGATCAGCGAAAATGAGGCCGCCTGGGCGTCGGCGATCCGTGCGCTCATCCTGATCGGCAAGCCGGCAGTGCCGACGTTGATCGACGAGCTCGATCGAACCAAAAGGGAAGAGACGTTGCGGGCGCTGGGATTCGTCTTGCGCGGGATCGGCGATCCCCGGGCGGTGCCGGCGCTGATCCGCGCGATTCCGCGGACCCATCAACCGTCCGGAAGCGACTTTGGACTTCGCATTGACGACGATCGCGAGCTGCTCAGGTTCATGCAGCAGCACGACAGCGACCAGCGGGACGGTTGGCAACGATTCACTTACGGGCGTCCGATCCGGGAAATCATGCCCGCGCTGGAGAAGATGACCGGCGAAGCGCATGGGTGGATGGAGCTCAACTTCGCTTCTCTCAAGGGAGGGGAGGCACAACAGCGGATCCAGCGGACGCTCTTTCTGGAGCTTGCCGAGCGATGGGCCGACTGGTGGTCGGAGAATTGGCCGAGGTACGTCGAGGACGAGGCCGACGCGCAGCTCGATCGGACCAAGCGCTCGCTGGACGAATACTCGATATCGATCGCCGCGGCGCCCGATCGCGCGCCCCGACAGGAGTTTCCCCGCGGTCCGAACGTGGCCGTAGGGGGGAACGTAGTCGACATTTTCATCGAATCATTCGACGAGTCGCCGTCGAGCGGCTTTCTGGATCTGGATACCGGGCGACATCCGAAGCCGCCCGACGAGCTCGTCGAGAAATCTGCGGGCCATGAGCCCTCCAAGCAGTTGCTGGCGTGGGCCGAGCGGGAGGGCGTCGACCTGATCAACGTCAGAATCACGCCCCCCGGCAGCGACGAGACGTTCTACGCTTTCCAGCCCGTGGGGATGACGGTGTGGCGCGTTGAGAACGGCCGCTACGACGGCATCGAGCGGGAGCTCCGCGGAGGCAAGCGACTCGATCTCCCCGCGCCCTGGGAAGGCCTGCTGGCCCAGATCAACGAAGAGGCTGGGACGCACGACGACAAGCTGACCGTGTCGTTTCTATTCATCACGAAAGAGGGGACCTGCGGGGCAATCCAGATTCAGTCCCCCGTGAGTCGCAAGATGATGCGCGGCGTGCCCGCGTACTCGGAAGGCGGTTTGCACTACAAATTGCTCTACGAGGGCAACCCGAGGGAACCAGACGCCCCGCACGGATAGCCTTCGCACTTGCCATCCCTTCTGGTCGCCATCCCTTCTGGTTCCCATCCCTTCTGGTTCCCATCCCTTCTGGTTCCCAAGCTCCAGCTTGGGAACCCGGCTCCGCGAAGCTCCGCTTCGCAGCACGGGCAGGAAGAGCTCCGACAGGCGCGTTCGGCGCGTTCCCAAGCTGGAGCTTGGGAACGAGTGTGAGGGTGATAACACTCACCCGCCATTCGACTTGGCCCCGGCTCGCGTCCTCACCGGCACGAGCTTCTGCGCCCGGTTGCCGTAAGCGTCGCCCAGGTAGAGGTTGCCTTGCGAGTCCTGGACGACGGCGTGCACGCCGATGGTCTCGCCCGGCTTGGGGTCTTTCGGGTCGCCGAGGGGGATCGACCAGACTTGCCGGACGCGGCCGTCGGTCGAGAACCGCATGAGGAGCTGGTCCTTGAACTCGCAGTACTTGCCGTCGCGGTACCACCAGTGGGGCGAGGAGCCGCAGACCCAGACGTCGTCGCCCTTGGTAATGCTCATTCCCCAAGGCATGATCAGGTTCGACCACTGGTCGACGGGCTTGCCGCTCTGGTCGAACAGCAGGATGCGCCCGCTGTTGCGGTCGCCCACGTAGAGCGTGCCTTGGGAGTCGACGAGGATCGCGTGCGGCAGGACGAACTGGTCGGGCCCGGTGCCGTAGCTGCCCCAGGACTTGATGAACTTGCCGCTTGGGTCGAAGTGGACGACCCGGCGGTTGCCGTAGCCGTCGGTGACGAAGACGTCGCCCGTGGGCGTGATCGCCATGTCGGTCGGCCGGTTGAAGTGGGTCCCGTCGTCGCCTTTCTCGCCGCGTACTCCGAGGGTGAAGAGCAGTCGCCCTTCGGGCGTGTACTTCTGGACGATGTGCAGCCCGAAGTCGGAGATCCAGACGTTCCCCTCGTGGTCGATGCGAAGGCAATGGGGATTGTCGAAATTGCCCCGCCCCCAAGTCCGCACGAACGTCCCGTCGGCCGTGTAGACCTGGACGGGGTCCTCGCACCGGCTGAGCACCCAGATCCGGTCCTTCTCGTCGACGGCCATTCCCGTGACGGCCCCCCACGGCTTGAACTGCTCGGGTCGCTTGGGCCAGCTCGGGTCGACGTCGTACTCGACGACGGCCGGAACCCTGGCATAGCCGGGCGCATCGGCCGCGGTCGATGGCTGGGCGCCCAGCAATAGGGCAAACATCCCGCCCACCAGAGCGTGTCGAAAAGGCGAAGGCATCGGAAGAGACATCCTCAAGGCTCCTTTGTGAAAGCTGCGATTCTTGGTGTCGTGCCGTGAATCCCGGTTCCTGCTCGATCGTTCCGGCGATTGGCGTCCCGCGTGACCGACTTGAAGCAAAGGTGGCGGCGTGTAGTGCGGTTTTACAGCAAGAGGGGGCTCTGGGAAAGGACGGTCGGACCGGCATGAGGGCGGGTACGTGAAATCGGTCGACGCCCGTTGGCCGATCGTGCCTCGGTTCCGATAGGGTACTTTGGATAACTCTTGGAAGGGGGCGCTCTGGCTCATCCGGTGCCTGAGCCAAGTTCTCTCGGCGAAATGCGTCCGATTGCCGCACGGTGCACGCGTTAGCCGCCTCGGGGAACGCTTCCGGCCGCGCCGTCCGCCGTGTCCCGTCCCACGCCCCCCCTTGAATGGGTACCCAGGAAGTCGCACCTCGGACTCCAGCCCCTCAGCGGCTGCCGGCAAAAAAACTGCACAAACCTGGAAGAATTGCTAGAATGAAGAGTGTTGGGCTCGTCCGTGACACGTTGGTGTGGCCGACGAGGTGGGCCAATGAAGGACGTTTCGTTGCACGGTCCGCATGGGGACTACATCCAGGGGAGGATCGACGACCACGGCGTCGTTCACCTCCATGGCCCCAAGGGCCTGAGCTTCCACGGGAGCGTGGCGCCGGATGGACACATGACTCTCCAGGACTCCCAGGGTAAATGCTACCATGGGGCCCTGGACGAGTTGGGACACATCCGGCTTCACGGACCAGGCGGTGCTTACCTGCACGGTTCCGGTTCGTGACGTTTCCCGTGAAGCCCAAGCCGCGTTCACCCCAGCCGGCGCTTCCGGCTGGGACGTCGGGGAGTCCCCACGTGTGCGGGCGCCCTCACGCCCGGCTCCTCGTTGAGGCGGCGTTCATTCCGCTGATTCTCATTCTGGTTCCCAAGGTGGCGATTGGGAACGAGCGACGGGTTCCGATCCAACATCCGGGAGAGAGTAGGTCAGGGCAATCGCCGACCTACTTGGCTGAAACCCTACGGTCGGGCTCCCAGGTTCTCGAGAAGCAGGGAGTATCCGGGATAGAAATTCCTCTCGCGCGTGGCGATGGTCGTTCCGAAACCGTCGGGACCGCGGAGTTCGAGCGTTTGACCTGCGTTATCGAGGGTTGCCTTCAGGTCGCCGTACGGGATGCGGCGTCCGGTCTCGCCGAAGAGAAGTGAGTCGTTCGAGAGCACGACGTCCCGGAGCCAGGCCACCTCGCCGGTGCGATCGAGGCGAGTCTTCATTCGACGGGCAATCGCCGCCGCTGCCGCTTCGATGAGATATTCCACGCTTTCGCGGCGCCGCCCAAAATCGCCGGAATCGAACCGGATCAGGAAATGCCCGTCCGCGGCGTGCCCCTCGAAGACGAGGTGGTAGTCGGTGTAAACGCTTCCTAGTTTTCGGTGCTTGCGCGCGAGGACTCTGGCGATCACCGACTGCGTGACGGCCAACTCGCCGCTGGTGAAGTCGTCGACGCGCGCCTGGATCGACTCCATCTCCTCGTACAAGACGAAGCGGCGATCGTACTCGACGCCGCAGCGGTAGCAGCGAAAGTGCCGGCGGCGGCGGCGAAGCCCTGCGCCGATAGCGGCGAGGCCGACGACGAATGCCGCAACCCCCAACGGGGCGAGAGGGCTCATGACGCTGCCGACCACGAGACATGCCCCCACCATCACGGCGCACGGCCCGACGCGGAGCGCCCATCGGCCGTCGGGCGTCTCGAAAACCAGTGGCCCTCTCGTGCGGTCGGACGTCATGAGCAGACTCCCGAAGAACGAGTCTGGTCGGTCGGAAGCCACGCCCGCCGGCAGCAGGAGAACGTCAGTCCGCGGACGAGCCCGGGCTCGTCAAGAATGGCCGACCCTTTGCGGTGTGGTGCCCGCGGTTCCCAGGGGAGAGAGGATACCGCAGGCCAGCACTGTTGGACAAGGCGCCCTCGCCCTTTCGGGGATCGGGCCGGGGCGACCCGCGTGAGCAATCACCTGGGGCGACCCGGCCTTTACCCCGAACCTCCCGTTAGAAGCTTCGGCTTCGCCTGCGTACCTCAACGAAGCTTTGCTGCATCGGCTTGCCCACCCATCCGCCACGGAAAGGGAGCTTCCCAGATCCTTTCGTCGCAAGCGGGGACTCGTGAACGATCGCTGGTGAGCGAGACAGGGTGCCGGGAGATCTTGCCGCACGGGGCGCCATTCGCGCAGCATCGCCCAAGAGCGCTTGACGAGGGGGGATAGGGTGGCCTAGGATAAAAGATTACGATTGGTTCGGTCGCTGCACGCTGGATCGGGTCATGGACACTGTCAAAGTCGCCGTTGTCGGATTTGGGACGATCGGGTCAGGGGTGGCGCGGCTGCTCGTGGAGAGCGCGGACCGGATATCTCGGCACGCGGGAAAGCGGGTCCAATTGGCTTGCGTGGTGGACCCGGATCTGGTTCGGCCCCGGAACGTCACCTTGCCCGAGGGACTGCTGACCGATGACCTCTCCCGAGTCACCGAAGATCCCGAGATCGTGGCCGTGGCCCAATTGATCGGGGGTCTCGAGCCGGCCCGGACGATCATGCTCCGGCTTTTGGAGTCGGGCAAGGACGTGGTCACGGCCAACAAGGCCCTGCTCGCCGAGCACGGCCCCGAGCTGTTCGACCGCGCCAGGCAACTGGGCCGGTCGATCGCGTTCGAGGCGTCGGTGGCGGGCGGAATCCCGATCATCGCCGCGATCGGCCAGTGCCTTTCGGCCAATGAGATCCAGTCGATCCACGCGATCCTTAACGGCACGAGCAACTTCATCCTGACCCAGATGGAAGAGCAGGGGACCGACTACGCTGCCTCGGTGGCCGAGGCGCAGAAGCTCGGGTATGCGGAGGCGGATCCCACCATGGACGTGGACGGCACCGACGCCGCCCAGAAGCTGGCCATCCTGGCCCACCTGGCGTTTGGTGCCCGGATTGGGTGGAAGGACATCCCCCGGACAGGGATCGACACGGTCCAAGTGGCGGATCTTCGGTACGCCAAGGAGTTGGGGTACAGCATCAAGCTCCTGGCGGTGGCCGAGCTGGTCCCCGAGGGCTTGGAGTTGCATGTCTCGCCCACCCTGGTTCGCCAGGGGACACCGTTGGCCGAGGTGCGGGGTGCGTATAATGCCATCCGAGTCGTTGGAGATGCCGTTGGGCGCGTGTTTTTCCACGGTCTGGGGGCGGGCCAGGACCCCACGGCCTCCGCGGTGGTCGCCGATCTGATCGACACCGTGGTCGGACGCACGGCAATCACGTTCCGCACCTTGGAGCTCTGGTCCGACGAGCAGGTCGCCCCCGTCGCTGCCAGGGACCCGGCCAAGATCCCGGGCCGCTTCTTCCTCCGCTTAAGCGTGGAAGACCGTCCGGGGGTGCTGGCCAACATCGCGGGCATGCTGGGCCGACACGACATCTCCATCGCCTCGGTCATCCAACACGAGACGGACGACGCGAACGACGACAACGTGGTCCCCCTGGTCATCATGACCCATACGGCCCCCGAAGGCGCCATGACCTCGGCGATCCGGGAGATCGATCCCTTGCCGTTCGTCCATGCCGGCACGGTGCGGATGAGAGTGCGGAACTGATGAATGATGAATGATCCGTGATGAATGACGCGCAGCACGGTGCCGATCCCGACGCCGCGCAGCCAAGGCTGCTCAGGATCGGCCGAGAATGATTTCCGCATTTGCGGAGTAGCAGGCACACGCCGTGTGCCGTAGCCAGCGGACGGCACACGGCGAGGCTGTGACCTTTTCGACCAAACGTGTGAAAGCAATGCTATCGCACCGCAAGATCTTGTGACGGTATCCGGGGGGCGGTTCTGGCCTGA
>Ga0307378_10000725_pt1 | contig 56335 bp, 87 predicted proteins | sample UN1MG_FD_202238 | JGI IMG/M metagenome (GOLD analysis project Ga0307378, IMG submission 202238) | Soil microbial communities from Risofladan, Vaasa, Finland - UN-1 | ecosystem: Environmental > Terrestrial > Soil > Coastal area > Acid sulfate soil | place: Finland: Risofladan, Vaasa | collected... | reverse complement strand
GAATTTATCAGACAATATGGCCGAAAAGGCTTTGAAATGTCTTATTAGGAGGTAGATTATGGCAGAAGGAACAATCTCAATAGGGGATACAACACTCGATACCCCGATGGGGTATAGTCCTAAAGAAAGTTTTCTAAAAGTCTATGAACGTACTCCCTACGGTATTCTGATCATTAATCGAAATGCCAATACCGAAAATCAGCCTATCTCAATATATAGATTTGAGATATCTGATGTAGTAAATAGCAAGATGCTGGCCATTAAAGCAGAGGCAGCCCATATAAGCAATTTATATTATATCGATTATTTACAGATAGTAGAAGTTCTGTCCGGCGATGGAACAACTACTACTTTTTATACCCAAAGGCAGATGTCAGGGGCTACTCCGGTCCCTGTGGTTACTTTGGGAGGGGTGGCTAAAACTGTAACGGTAACAGATTTAACCAACCCTGCAGCTGGGAATGTATATGTAAAAGCTAACGTTAGCGGTAGGGCAAGGTTTATATTTGGAGATGTACCTCCAGATGTAGATGATAATATTATAATCCAATACGAGCCTAAATTTATAATTAATATAGTGGATTATATTCATACTTACAGGATTATGAATGTAGCCCACTATACCTTAATTTGTGAGGAAGTAAAACCATGATAACAGTCATTGATTGCTTTTTGGCGGTAAATGAACAACCTGAAGATTTTCCTACCTATAAGGCAATAGATTGCGATCTGCATGTCAATGGAAATGATGAGAATTTTTTCGGTAGGATAATTGACTGCTCCTTAACTGTTCAAAGGATATTAGTAGGGGCTTGTCTGGCTACCGCACAAAGCATAAGGCTGAAAATTACCGTTGATGGCGAGGATGTATCGGCTGCATTAATAGGAGAACCCATGATACAGCACAATGAAAACTTGATTAGCTTGTTTTCGTTTACTCTAGGCGATTTTCAATATTCACCGTTAATTAATAGTCATATAGATGAAGATAAAGAGGTAGTTATTACTGCTTATGTTAATGGGCAGGAAGTCAAATTATTTACCGGATTAATCGATGGTACTGGGACAACTTATGATGGCGGTTATCAACTTACTATTTATGGCTCAGACTATGGAAAGAAATTATTGAAACGAATGACCTTGATATCTGTTCAAGAAGCAGCCACAGCAAAGACCAGAGGGGCGATTATAAGATACTTGGCAAATCAAGCGGGTATAACTAATATGAACGTGCCTACCGGAAGTACAACGGAAATAGACCATTCTTTTCAGGATCAGTTTATCTGGGATATGATCCAAAAGGAAATGATGATTGAGGGCTGGGTAATAAGGTTTGACGAGAATGGAAAGATGCTGGTTTATGAAAAGGTTATCAAGACTGATGTGGCTTTATACCCCACTCCTGACTGGGAATATGGGGAAGATAAATTTATATCATTGGGATTGAATACCACCAGGGAAGGGATTATTAATCAAATCACCATTTTGGGGGCAATCTTTGAAGAAGAAGTAATTACAGTTGAACATGGGGAAGAAGAACAGCAAGTAGAAGTACCAACTGAAGAATATGATATAGAAACCCATACTATCAATAAAAGTTTTGCTTTAGGTGAAAGTGTGACTGCTTGGTCTTATGAGGATGCTAATTTTAAGGTGACTACAAAGTATATAGGTTATACCAAACCACCGGGATATATATTCCCAAAATACCAGGATTATAAATTTACCGTTACTAAATTAAATTCTGATTTAACTGTTCAAGATATAGAATTTACGGTTACAGGCGGAGCAGGTAAATATTGGGAAAGTGCATCTTCTTGTAATATACATCGGGAAATTCAAAGTACACTTGAATGGGTTTTTACCGAAAAGGCTTTTTCTATCTCAATAGTAATTAAAACTAAAGAATTGGTGGCAGGAGGTTCAATCTGGGTTACAGAAAATATCCCTAATGAAACTACGGTATCAACTATAACCCGTACTCAAATTAAGGCAATAGTAAATGACCCTGCCTCAATAGTTAAATATGGAGAAAGAAAACCGAATGAAGAAGGGACTGAAGAATATCCGCTTGCCGAAACTGAAGCACAATGCATCGACATCGGGCAAAGGAGAATTTTAGATAGCCATAGATATACAAGACAACCTGACTTCTTAGTCAATTTCAATCCTAAAACAGTAGCAGGTGAAGTCGTTAAATTAACCGATCAAAATATTAGTTACAATGAACGCTGGTATTTAGAGGAAATAGTGCTTTATTTTGATATCGACCCGGATACCGGTGCAATAAAACCGAGAACTCGGATAGGATGTGTTTTTTATGCTTAGATTTAACATAGCCACTTCAAGAAATGCGGTAGGCAATATCAAACATCGAGGTACTTATATGACCGGAAAAGTTACTACTGATAATGGAAATGGTAAATATGATGTTGAAATTGCTGGAAGTGGTAAAAGTTATCCAAATATTTTGACCATATATAAAGAACCTGATTATGTAGTTGATGAAACCGTGGGAATACTTTTTGAATATGGAATAAAAGAGAAACCGATTATATGTGGTGTATTAAATGATATTCAATATATAGAAGTAGCCGCTTCGGTTAATTCGTTAGGGGTATAAATAAATGAAAAAATTATTAATTGTATTGTTAATTATAGGGGGTTTGATCATGTTGAGACCAATTAATTCAATCATAAGAGATACCGTAGGAAATATAATCCATCGGGGATCTGTGGTAACTGGTGAAGTGGTAATAGTTAATGGTGATGGTAGTTATGATGTATTTATAGCTGGGGAAACGAAAGCATACCCAAAGGTTTTTACTCTTGCTAGAAATCCTAATTTAGAGGTAGGTGATACCGTGAGAATATTATATAAAAATGGCTGTAAAGAATTGCCGATTATATTACCGCCAGTAACAGTAACAGTTACGGCTACAGGAGAAATATTCATCACTTACTGGACAGGTTCGGGTGGCAATGAAGTGGGGTATATAAAATCATTTACGACTGCAGGGGTGGAAGTCACCAGTTGGACGGCAGCGAAATACAATCTTCTTTACAATGGGCTTTGTGTGGACAGTTCGGGTAATGTCTATTATGTTGCCTTTTATAGTCCGCATAAAATAATAAAATATGATTCTTTGGGTAATGAAGTTATCGTGCTTAGTTCTTCTTATCAAATCAGAAACATTGCCATATCAAGTGATGGTTTTATTTTTACGCATGAATTTACAGATTCTGATAATAATATGATTATGAAAAGAAGTCCTTCAACCCTGCAGATATTAGGTTCATTTCAATTAGACCCTTGGACAAATTCGTTTTATGGCATGGCCTTTTATGATAATGACCGTTTTTATATTGTAAATAGTACAAGCGATACGATAGAAATGTGGAGATATTCAACTGGGAGTGAATTAGTTTCTCATGCGGTAACAGCCTCCAAAACTTCTTTGACCTCTCTTGCTTATGCAAGTGGAAATACAAAAGTTATGGGGACTGATTATGCTAATGATCCTTGGACTGTTCCCTATGCTTTAGGTGCAGGGGAAACGGATTTTCCAGTCGAGTTTAGCAGGGTATTTGGAGTAGCTAGTAAAGGTGGTTATTTCTATATATTAGGTAATAATTCAAATGGTGGAATAATTTATCTCGGTAAATATACAGAAGCAGGCGAGAAAATATGGGTAGTGGAAGCAGTTGAGGCAGGGTTCTATCCTAGTAGTGTCGGAGTTTATCCTTTTTAAAAGTGAGGTGATAATATGGCAGATCCAAATCCTTCAATATGGAATGCGACAGATACAGCAGAAGTAACTGCAATAAATTATGGCACAGGTGATGCAGGAACTTATCTATTATTAGAAGCAGGTACAGAATATCACGTTTGGAATGATAAGGGAAAGATTCAAACTTCCTCCCCAATGACATCTGTCAAGGTAAGTGCCAGAGATGATAATGGTGATGAGGTGAAAAACATTACTACACAACATTGGGTTGAGATAAAATCCCTTACTATCCATGCAGGCGGGGCTGGGGGAAGTATTGTAGGATATACCGACGATGCTATGACTGAATTTCAGCCGGTAGGTTTAAATGCTCCACTTGCTATAGGTGATATACCTTATGACTGTTATAGGAAAATAATGGTAAGAGTCCACATGCCTAACAGTGCCATAGAAGGAGCAGTTACTTTTCAGATAATAGCCACCAATCAGGAGCCTTCAACTTCTATCGCAAAATGGATTACCGGGCTTCATGGAAATGGAGTTGTTTACCTAACTACTGGTGCTTTTGGAGTGAGTATTAATGGAGGCGATGCTTCATTATTAGATATTGAGAAAGGGTTCGCTTTAATCGATAATCTTGAAACTTATTATGGGGCTGCCCAGCAATATAGTGTTGCAGCATTAGAAAATGGTACTTATAAATTATATTTAACTTCAGTAGGGGTGATCAGTGCAATAATAAGCACTTCTTCAATTCCCGCAAATAGTATTGAGTTATCAAGGGTAGTTGTTTCGGGTGGAGTGGCAACAGGAGTAACCGATAAGCGACTATTTCTCGCCAATATAATGGTGGGGTTAGATGCTGCAAAGACAGCAACCCCAACCATTAATCAGGTTTATATTGCCACAGATACATTAAAAATGTACATCTGTTTCGTAGATGATTCATGGACTCAAGTGATTCCTTATCTTAACATGGTTACGAAAACTGGAGATTTTACTGCTGGGAAAATAGTCAAAATTAATAATGCTTCTGGAATAATTGAAATGGCAACAAATACAGATGCTGAAGTTACTGATGCGGTAACTAAAAAGCATACTCAGAATACTGATACTGATTTAGATGCTACCTTCGAGGCAACTTTAGCCAAAAGCGGTGCTAATACAGATATAACTTCACTCGCTGGACTTACCACACCTTTAGGCGTTGCTTATGGTGGCACGGGTTTAATCACTGGTGCTTTATGTCTATTGAGTAGTACGACAGTAGATTTTAATGCTGATGCAGATACCGTTATATATACTGTTCCAGTTGGGAAAAGATGTATTTTATCCCATGCGATAGTCGTGGCAGCAGGTGATGCGGGAGCAACTACAACCATATCAATAGGTGCAAATGGTGCAGAAACAGACTTTATTCCAGCAAACACATTAAGCAATCTGGGTGCTCAATATGATTCTGTTATCTTACAACCAATACCAAATACGACTCCATTAAAATTAGTGTCTTATGCTGCAGAAGTTGTTATAGAGGCACGAGTGGCAAATCAATCAGGGGTAGCCGGGAATACTGTCTATCTATTTGGAATATTATATTAAGAGGGGTAAGTGCTAACAATGAACGCTGGTGGAACTGCTCCAGAATGGCAGACACCATAAGGAGATGATGCAATGATTTGGATATTATTAATTCTATTAATCGGAGTAGGAATATTTTTGTCAGGATGTAAATCTAAACCCAAACCTCCCCCTGATCCTGTGCCTGACCCTAATAAGCCAAAATGGGAAGATTATTATCCGCTAAATTGGTATATACCATTAGTGGATTGGAATAAAGGGAAATGGATATTAAGTGACTATAATTCAGAAGTATGGGATAACTATATAATACTGGTTGACCTCTGGAATGAAACCTTAGAAAAATTAACTATCAAGAAGGGTGAAGTAAGTGATAGAAAGCTATATCTGATATTATTTCAGAAAAAAGATAATGGGGAATATCTGTTTCAATGGACTTCAGATATGCAAGTTTGGGGTAAGATAGATTATTGGGCTCCACCGGAAGAATTTCTGAAATGCCTTAAAAATGCAGAAGGTATTTGTGATGAACTCGGATATTACCGGGATGACTGCGATGGATTTGCAAGACTTCACTGTCAATACCTTTCTGAATGGTGCAATTACTGGTTATGCTGGTTTGTCGAAGTATATTGGCAAAAGAAGATATTGGTACAAGTAGGCGACCAGTTGATAGAAAAATGGGAAGGTTATGGACACGCTATTACGGTATATAAAATTAGTCCGGAGTCTAACTGGAAGGGCTTTAGTAATCAGTCATGGACTGCTTCTCTTAATGGCGAAGATAACTTTATGAAGCTTATATATAAATTTGTACCAATCAATAATCCTCAATATGCAGATAAATATCAATTAGTAAAGGTGGTAGCAAGGCATCCGGTAGAAGGCAACTTATTGTGGCAACTGGAAGGTAAGGATCATATTATTATTTCATAAGAAGGAGTTGATGTAATGGAAGAAATTATTATAAATGCTGTATCAAAATATGGAGCAATAGCTATATCAGGAGTATTAATATGTTTAATTATTTGGTTGGTTAAATATTTTGTTATTAATTTTATGGATATGTTTAAAAATGAAATACCAAAATTGGCTGAAATAGTTAAGGAAGATTCGGATAATACAGTAAAAGTGACAGAATCGGTTAACGAATTAAAGGCTGTAATCAGCAATCATCTAGTTCATAATATAGACAAATTAACGACAGAGATACAACGGATGAATGACAAGAAATAAAAATAATGTTGAAAATGTTGGTAAATTAGTGTATAATATATGTAATAAAATTGAATAAATGAGAGCCACTAGATGGCCAGATTGAAAAGGTGAAAGCCTTTTTGTCTGGTCATTTTTTTTTGGAAAAGGAGAGAAAATTGAATGTTATTCATTGCAGTGATTGGTTTTTTCTTAGGTATAATCGGTATCTTGACTCTTCTAGATCGAGTAAACCCAACGAAGTCAGGCTATGAAAAATGGCTCGAAGAAGAATTAAAGAAAAATCCCGACTATATAAACTGGCTGAAGGTTGCTCACGGTAGTAAGAACTATAGATTGGGATTGAGGATTCTTAGAAAGATAAAAAATTAAACGAAAGGAGGTGAAAAAAAACAATGAAGAAAATATTTGTATTTTGTGTTGCTGTATTAATAGTCTTTAGTTGTATATGTGCAACATTCGCCCAAGACGAAATATCAAATCCTATCAAGCAAGAAAGCTATCCTAAGATTGAAACCCAACCAAATCCACCTGTACCTGATATTGACACCCTCGATTTTATCAAGTCAGTATCCATCAAAGTGATAGTCAAGGCCAACAAATATTTCCGTGCACTCAACTGGTATAAACTCGAAGAAGGCACATTAAAAGATAATATGCCCTATGGTTTAACTGGAGATGAAAAAAAATGGTATGAGGAAGGGTATAAAGTAGAGTTCGGCAAATATGGAGAACCGGAAGCAATAGAGATAACTGGTAGCGGGGTAATAATCCTGTCTCAAGAATTTGATAAACCTGAAATGATTGACGGCAAAAAGATTTACGGTGAGACCATTGGCATTACTAACTGGCATGTGGTAGAAATGCTGATCAATTACAATTCATTCAAAAAACCGCTTTATGTCTATGACGACAAAGATATAATCACCAGTACCTATCCACCTTCATTTGAAATCAGAGAAAAGGCGAAACCAGTTGGACAGGTATATTATGAAGTTGATACTGATGGAATCTATATCCAACATTCTGAAAAACAATTATATGAAGTAAAGGCAACCTTAGTTGCTAGCGATAGGGCTATCGATTGTGCGGTATTTAAAATTGATAATGTATTTGGATTACCTTATGCGGTATGGAGAGGTACACCCTGCAAGGTCGGCGAGGAAATTTGGATTTGCGGTGCACCTTTAGGATTATTCCGCACTATTGATAAAGGTCGTATTAATCAGATTGACCTTGATCTCGGCGAAAGTTATGGAATAATCTGGAATGACCAGGTTAAGATGGATATTGCTGCTGCTCCCGGTTCAAGTGGTTCTGGAGTATTCGATGTTTATGGTAATTTAATCGCACAAGAACATGGCGTTTTAGTTTATGGCTACAACTATATCAGTGGCGGTCAACTTGCAATAAACGGCATGTCAATCAGGGAATTTTTAATCTGGCGCGGTCTTGCATATACAGTGTTTCAAAAACCATACAGAGAAAAACTGAAAATATTACAAAAAGACGATACTGAACATTAAACTCTAGCATGGGAACTGGCAGTCAGTCAGGGTAAAACGGAAGGGCAACAATCCTTCACTTCTGTGCTAATTATTATTGGGAGGAATATCATATATGAAAAATAATAATGATTTTGATGAAGCACTTAAATTTACCTTGAAGTGGGAAGGTTTTATTAGTGATGAAAAAGATGACCCAGGCAAATTAACTATTTGGGGTATATCGTCAAAGTATAATCCGCAAGAAGTAGCTGAAATGAAAAGGTTAATTGATGAAGGTAAGAAAGAGGAAGCCTTTGAAATATGTGAAAAGACATATAAAGATAAATATTGGGATAGGGCAAAGTGCTATAACTATCCGCAAGAAGTAGCTATTGTTATGTTTGAATTTGCAGTTAATCCGGGTATAGGTGCTTTAGGGATAGCCTTAAAAGAAGATCCATCCGACTGGAAAGATTTACTATTGAAAAGAATTAAATATTTTTCTGATAAAAACAATAAGGCAAAGATTAGGGGTTGGATAAGAAGATGTGTAGATCTATATGATTTTATAGGGAAAAACATATGAAAAAACTTATTATCATTATACTATGCCTATTCCTAACAGGTTGTATTACTCCCGTTATACCAATACCCAATGACCCTGCTTACCGTGCTTTCTTTGTAGGTGTAGGGGAATATGAGAATGGCTGGACCTTACCATCACCGGCAGAAAATACAGATAAACTGGAAAGCCTATTTAGCAAGTGTAAGTTTGGTGAAGATGAAATAGAGTTTGAATATATAGAAAAATTGACCAATTTAGATGCTACAAAAGAGAATATTTTAAATGGGCTTCTCAATATATTCGCTGATGCTGATGATAATGATGTGTCCTATATTTATTACATGGGGCATGGTGGGGTAAAAAATGATATTCCTATCATTACTCCGACTGATTATCAATCTACGTTGGAGTCTGCAATTACAGTTCACGAATTAGAGGAAAATTTAAGTATGATATCGGGAATGAAGGTAATTTTTATCGAATCCTGCCATGCCGGGAACTTCATCGATAAAGATGTTGTACTTGAACCATTCACTGACTTTTCACTTGACCTATTAAATAGAGAAGGCTTCCAAGTCTTGGCTTCTTCGGCAGGTGATCAATATACCTGGGATAGTGAAAATGGTTCATATTTTTGTAGAGGCTTATGTGAAGGGTGTGAAGGGCTTAATGCTGATATAAACAAAGATGAAATAGTCGATTTAACGGAATTGTATCAATATACTAAACAATGGGTCAATAATCATAGATGTAACTGTCAGACCGTCCAGATATATCCCGATGGTTCAACGTTTCCGATATATGAGGAGTAAGGGAGGTAAGTTATGAAAATATTTAAAACAATCATCATAACCTTATTTCTAATTACCATATTATCTATATCCGGTTTATGCAGTGAAGAAGTAAAGCCTATAGATTTAACTGCTGACAATTTTCAAGAAGTATTGGAGTCTGACAAGCTAATCGTTATAGACTTCTGGGCTTCTTGGTGCAAGTATTGTAAGCTGTTAGACCCAGTCATTATTAGATTAATGATATTCAATCAGCAATACAAGAAAGATAAAATCGAATGGTATAAGATTAATGTCGATAAGAGCAAAAGAAAGTTCCTTAATAACTTCAGACCATTAAGAGGATTGCCAGTTATAATCTTCTACCGGGATGGAAAAGAGGTTGACCGGATGATAGGGTTTCAACCTTTCCTTGTGATACAGGACAAAATCAATTTACTTTTAAAGGAAGAAAAGAAAGATAAGAAAGAAGGTTGTGGGGGAGGGGTTTGTCCACCACCACTGGGATATTAAGATGCCAGACACAGATAAATTATCTTTTACTTGTCCCTTTTGTGGCTGGCCAGTAATATTATTTAGCCTTGCTTATGATGAAAGTAAATATGTAACTAAATGTTCCCATTGTAAGAATGAATTAGAGATAGATAAAGAAGAATATGAAGATGATACTGATGATGTTACCGAATCATATTTCGAGTTTGAATGGTAATTAAAAGGAGGTGAAAAGAATAATTTGACAGGTTTTAAATGTTATCTTAGAAAAAAAGACGGTAATATATGTGGCTCGACTAATTTAGCCAAGAGAGGATTTGACCCTGTTGGCAAGCAGAGATATCATTGCCTGGATTGCGGGGGCTACCCGACTGAAGGGGCTAAAGGACATGAGGATAAAAATAAGATACCTAAAAATGATACATTAAAAAAACTATTAACAAAAGGCACATTTTCTATAGAGGAATTAAGTGATAAGAGTGGATTGATTCCAAAAGAAGTAAGAAGAATAATTCAGGAGTTAGAAGAAAATAAATATAATATAAATTATGTTGACAATAAAATTGAACTTGCAAAAGAACCAAAGCCAGGTAATACTCAAAAATTAAATATCGAATATTGGAAGGGTGACAAAATCAAATTAGGTTTCGTGTCTGATACTCATCTATGTTCTAAGTTCGAGAGATTAAAAGAACTCAATCTAATATACGATATTTTTGAAGATGAAGGTATTAAATTAGTCTATCATGGTGGAAATTATATCGATGGTGAATGCAGATTTAACAAATATGAAATAAATACTGTAGGGGTAACTCCACAAATAGAATATTTCATAAATAATTATCCTCAAAGAAAAGGTATATTGACAAAGTTTATTGCTGGCGATGATCATGAAGGCTGGTATGCCCAGAGGGAACGTCTTAATATCGGCGAGTATACTCAAATGAAAGCCGAACAGGCAGGGAGAAAAGATTTAGAATATATAGGTTATTTGGAGTGTGATATACCATTTGAAGGGATAGGGGGCAAATCTTGGATGAGAATAATGCATGGTGGTGGTGGTACTGCTTATGCCCTTTCCTATACTCCACAAAAAATAGTAGAAAGTCTGCAAGGTGGAGAAAAGCCCAGAGTATTACTTTTAGGTCACTATCATAAAATAGATTATTGTTTTCCGCGTGAAGTCCATGTTATACAAATGGGTTGTTATCAAGACCAGACTACCTATATGAGAAAAAAGAAAATACAAGCGCATATCGGTGGCGGTATATTACACATGAGACTGGCCAAAGACGGGACTATTAACCGGATTATGCCAGAATTTATTACTTTCTTCAATAAGAAATTCTATATAGGAAACGACAAGTATTGGCTGCGTTGAGGTGATTTATGTTTGATAAAAAGGAATATGGAAAACAATATCGTGAAAAGCATAGAGAAGAAGCCAGGGAATATCTCAAAAAGTGGTATAAAAAGAATCACAAAAGAGCCTTAGCCACTAATAAACTATATCGTGAAAAAAATCGTAAAAAATTATGTGAATCCGAAAAAATACGGAACAGAAAAAGAACTCCCTATATAGTGATAGCACAGGAGAGGATAGGTCGTGAATTAAGGAACAATGAAGGGGTTCACCACATAGACATGAACAACAAAAATAATAATCCAGAAAATTTATATATTTATGAAAATAATTCAAAGCACCAAAAAATACATGGAAGTTTAAATAGATTGGTAGCCGAACTTTTAGAGAATAATATTATTGAATTCAAAAATGATAAGTATTGGATTAAATAATATGGGGGTGTCATTCGACCAGTGTAGTGCCAACTATGTTGGTTAGCTATATCTGGCACGGGGCGAAAGCCCCCACCTCCACCAACTGTGGCAGTAGTTCAGTAGTTAGAACCCTACACTGTGAATGTAGAGACGAGGATGCAAATTCCTCCTGTCACCCCATGAGCCGATAGTAATAATGGCAGAACGACTAGCTCCAGACTAGTAGACGTGGGTTCGATTCCTACTCGGTTCGCCAGAGGAATTATGCAGACCAACCCTAATAAAGAGGATAAGCGAATAGTGGAAAAATGGGACTGGGACGATTGTCATGGCTTTGTTCGTGTCAATTCTTCTACAAAATTATGTTGGAGAAGAATAAGGCGAAGGAGACAGAAGCGGTTATTAGATAAACTAATTGAACAAGCCAAAGATACTGGCGAATTGAATATAGAAATTTGTGAGGATTTTAAGTATACATAGTCACTTATGCCAAATTTAGCGATTAGTTGGCATTAGTGGATATGCAGAAATGTTCACTACATCGGCAATGTTTATGTTTTGGTGAACGATGATTAGTCAATTATTAGTCAATGATTGGTCAATTCTACGGCAAATTAGCAAAGTGCCATAGGTAACGTTCACTTTTAGACGAACATTTAATGAAATGTTAGCGTAAAAGGGAATTGTGATAATAAGCGACAACGTTATTATCATTTATGGGCATGAGTGTTTACACTTGTCGAAAAGTGTAGAGGGTAAGGACGGTTAGTTAATGGAAATATTAATTATAGATATCTGGCTATCTAAATTAAGGTATGGCTGGGAAGAGGAAATAATGGAAGCATTATTAGGGTATATCAGGTTATCTACAAAGTAACCTGTGTTTCGCATTTGATACATTATGGCATACAAAGGAGAGTGTCCAATCTACGTCAGATTTATGTCAGACGTACCACCCAAATTGACTTAAAAACAAAGTTGTCAGGTAAAAGAAGTTTTAGTTGACAAAGGAGGAAATTATGGCTTATCAAGGCAAACCGATATTAGCGATCGATTTTGATGGCACGATTAGGAAAACAAAAAGGGCTACTGATGAGGGTAGCGAACTTATGCCTGATTGTAAAGAGATTTTAGAGAAGTTATATAATCACGGCTTTAGACTGATTTTGTGGACTTGCAGGAGTCCGGCATGGCTTGAATCGGTTATAGAATTTATGCAGGAGAAGGATATCTTAAAATACTTCGAGTGCATTAATGAAAATGTAAAGGATATTGTTTGGTGGAATACCCGCAAAGTGTATGCTGACAGATATTTAGATGATCTCAATTTGCAGGGCTTCCCCGGTTGGTTAAAGACATGGGAAATATTAAAGGAGGAATTTCTGAATGAAAAAAAAGCATAATGGACATCCTGAATTTTATAAATTAACAGAAGAAGAAATAGAACTACATAATCAAAAGAATTATCAATATGCAAGTGAAAAAGACCCATTAGGCAATTTCAACCGTGTTGGGGCATTATGCCGGAAAGTAATGCTCAATCCAGATATCCCGGATAACTTAAAAGTTGGTATGGTACAGATGGCTAAGCAGATAGATGCAGTCTATGACATTATCGGCGAGGGTAAGCAAAATACAATCGAATCGGTTGAAGATAAATTCAGGGATATATCAGTTTATTCTAAAATTAATAATATTATGTACCGGGAACGGTTTAAGAAGTAGTTTCAGCAATCGCTTGAACAGGCATAAATAGTGAAACTTGTGTAGCGATAGGTAATAGATTTACCCACAATTGCACATATTGACTACAGCCGTGATCAATTTCGAGTACAGTCGAAGAATATACGATATCAAAACAAAGGATATAAATTATAGTGAAAGTAATAGATTTAACTGGGCAAAAGTTTGAAAGGTTAACGGTTATTAAAAGAAGCTATCCTAATAAAGATTATGGTAAAGCAATGTGGTTATGTAAATGTGAATGTGGAATAGAGAAAATTATTTGTGGATGTAACTTAAGAAATGGCCGCATTAAAAGCTGTGGATGTTTACTTAGAGAAAATAGAGGTAAGAAAATAAGCCCTGGTCTCGCCAGTATAAGACAAGTAATTAGTTGTTATAAAAGAAATGCTAAAAGACGAGGGTTTGAATATAACTTAACCGAAGAACAATTTAAAGAAATAACACAACAAGATTGCTATTATTGTGGAGAAAAACCTAATAATATACAAAAAGCTTATCATAATAATGGAGATTATACTTATAATGGAATCGATAGAATTGATAATAATAAAGGTTATACAATAGACAATGTTGTCTCCTGTTGTTTTACTTGTAATAGAGCAAAAGATAAACATACAGTCAAAGAGTTTTATGGTTGGATAGAAAAGGTTTATATTCGTAAAAAGTCAAGACCATTTAAGAATTAAGTTAGCAATAAGTCAGTTTCGAGTGATCTGGTAATACAAAACGAGAAAGGAGGTTGGTTATGGAAAACCTTAGTTGGGATGCTATACCAATAATATTTGTATGTATGATTTTAGGTATTGGAATTTTAATAGGTAGCTTTTTTAAAAAGAAAAAATGAGAAAGGAGGTGATATAAATGGAAAATATAATTATAATAATTATCAAGGCATTAGGCGTTTTAGGTCAAACCGGAGTACATTGGTTACTTGATAGAATAGAAGGGGCCGTAATTGCCAGTGGAACTTTAATAGATAATGAATTATTCTATAAGGCAATTACCTATATTCAATCTTGGAAACCAAAAAACCCACCCCCTACCGAATAGAAACAGCAAAAGAAGTAAGAAGAGCAAGGACAAAATTAGTTCTCTGGTTATCCTTTGCTTTAGTAAAGTATAAACTATTAAGAAAGATAACCAAAAGACTTAAAGAGGAAGGTTTCTTTGAGACCGAAGAATACAGGCTTTATATTAAGGCTTGGTTATCTTATTTAGATCAGAAAGAATTTAGCGAGAAACTAGAGAAACAAATGCTTGAGGAAATCAAAAGATATTTAAAAACAAGAAGTAATATACATTTAGATTATATTGTCGAAATAATTTGGAATGCAACTGATACGGAAGCATGGATTATGGTAATAGAGAAAGATTGAACCTTATCCCGGCCAGGCGGGTTTTATCAAGCCAACTCCTAATTGGCTTGTTCCTGGATTCATTTTTTCCTCCGATAGCCACGGTGAAGGACGTGGCTATTTTTTTTAAAGGAGATAAAATATATTGTTAAATAATAAATATTTAGATTGGAGAATGTTAAAAGCAGATGTAATTACAAGAGATAATTTCACCTGCCAGATGTGTAATACATATTTTGGGCATAATTTATTAGCATTAACAGTCCATCATATTAAACCACGAAGAAGTGGTGGAAATGATGGTTTAAAAAATTTAATTTCTTTATGTGGTCGTTGCCATGATATTGCTGAATTTAATGAATTTAATTATAATCAGATAATAAGCTATCATAAAACAGTTAATAAATCATTCAAGAAAAAGTTCCCGCCTAAAAGTACTTATTTATGGGAAGAATTAGAACGGTAGCAAGTAATTCTCCAAAATACCCCAATAAAACGTCCTGCAGTAAGCGGAAAAAATTCGTGCCACTACGGCAATTCTGGTGCGTTTTAGAGGGTATTGCTTTTTGGCTATCCCAAAGCCCTTATATACCAACACTTACAGCGTGCCATACAATTATTTGCACTTTTTTTCACAAAAAAGAAGGATTTTCACAAGTGCCTGTCGTATATATGTGATAGAACCATTTTCATTTAGGAGGAACCCCCCCCCATGATAGAAAACGACAATATTATATCGGTCAAATCTGATATTATATTTGAGTACCATGATTGTAGTATTGAAGTTAATATTATGAATAATTATATAAAGGTAACGGCAACCAAAGTAAGTGGCAAGGGATATATTATTCAAGAGAGCATAGCATTAGATAGAGGGACGGCATACGAAAATATTGTCAATTTTATTAACCAGCAGAAGGATACTATCATTTTACTCATAGAAAAGCTGAATAAGAAGGCAGACGAACATAATGAAAAGGTAATAGATATAGGGGATTGAAAGACTTCTTAAAAAAAAATGAAAATAATTTAATAAAATGCTTGACAAATAACCGATATGGGTTTATAATTAGTCATGCTTAGAGATATGTGTATTCAAATGTTAAGGGAAGTAGCCGAAAAAAATGAATTTAGTCCTACTCAAATGGCTTATCTGCTTGGTATTAGTACTGAACAATACCGGAAATGGATGAAGGGTAAGCACTTTACCCGGTCGGTAAATACATTAAAGCAGATAGAGAAAGTTATCAAGGAATATCATCCAAAGGCAAGTTAGCCAAGGGGAAGAAATGAAAAAAAATTTAAAATTTCCAAATTCGACTACAATCGAATAAGTGGGGATTTTTAAGGCTTTTAGCATTTTTATGTTTTTTTATGTTCCTATAATATATCATATGGCTATTAAATGACTAACAAGTAACAAGCACCGAAAACCAAATAAGTCAGTCAGAAAGCCTTGAGAATCGAGAGATTTTCAGGGCTTTTTTTATTGGAAAAAATAAATTAAATGGAGGTAAAGGAAATGAAAATCTCAATGACTGACACAGCGACCCACACACGGAAGATCGTTAAGCCTGATGAAGTTCACAGCTATATACAGCGTGCCAATATCAACCCTGTCAGTAAAATTAAGACATACTTCAAACTGCTTAACGGCGAGATAATTGAGTGCAACGGCTACGAGTTTAAGAAAGAAATAGAAGGGGGCAGGCCTATGGGGGAGCATTTTAACGGTCGATTTAAGTGGTAGAGAATAAATATTAAGTAAGGGAGGAAATCTAATGATTAACATTGATGTATTAAAAACGACAGTAGAAGATGACTTGAAGGGAATCGCTAAACGCAAACTGGACATCTTGATCCTGCAAAGACAGAACGAAACTCTATGCAAGGATAATAACGAAAAGATTAAGGAACTTACAGAGGATATTAAGAGTTTAGAACTTTCGCTTGAAGATAACTTATCTAAATCAGGTGAACGGAAAATCGAGACACCTGCGGGCTGGTGTGCTTATCGGGCTATGCCGGATAGTTGGGGGTTTTTAGATTCAGACATTATAGAGTGGTGTAAACATGAAGGCCTGCCTTATTACCATACTATTGAAGTATTAAAGAAAATGGATCTAAAAAAGGCTGTCCTTAATGGTGAAATAGACCTTAAAGACGTTCCCGGCCTGACAGTTACCACACAAGAGCCCAAGTTCAACTATAAGCTAAATTCGGGGGGCGAGTTGCTATGACCCTCAAGCAATTAGCTAATGGCTACAAAGCATTTAAGAATATTAAGTAAGGAGGAGGAAGGTAAATGAAAATTCTCAATTTGAAAAGTAGGAATATAAAAGGAATTAAGGCAATAGATATAACACCAAAAGACGACATGGTGATTATATCCGGCAAGAATGGGGCTGGCAAGACATCTGCGCTAGATTCTATTTGGTATATATTATGCTGGAAAGCCGGAGTAAAGCAAACACCTATGCCAATCAGAAAAGGTGAAAAAGAAGCAGAGGGTGAAGTAACCTTATGTGAAGATCTAACAGCGGAAGAAATTGAGCAGGGTAAAATCCCTGAGCCGTTATTTGTTGTAAATAGGGTATGGACATCCAATGAGCATACCCAATTGAAGGTAACTAACGGAAAGGGGTTAATGTATACTACTCCGCAAAAGTTATTAGATGACTTCATTGGTTATCTGAGCTTTGATCCACGGTTATTTTCACAAATGAAGGGAAGAGAACAGAGGCAAGTATTAATTGATTTGACTGGTTTTGATATTACCGAAATAGAAAAAAGGATTGCCTACTTATATGACCAAAGATTGGAAAAAGGCCGGGAAGTAAAATTATTATCCGGCAACCGGGAAGAAGTAACCATTGAAGATTTACCGGAAGAATTAATATCGGTAACTGATATTAATGGTGAATTGCAAGAGGCTATAACTAGAAATGCTCACATTGCAGAAAGAATTAAAAATAGGGAACAAGCACTAAAAGATATAGAAGATTTAAAAGAACTTGTTAGTTTGTGTGATGAATATCTACAAGAATATAAACCAATTCCTATTGATTCTTTAAAGGAAAGATTAAATGATTCACAGACAATAAATGAACAGATAAGAGCCAGGAATAGAAATAGGATAGCAGATGAAAAGGAAAGGGTTGCCAAAAATGAATACAATGATTACACCAAAGAAATAGATGAACAAAACAAATTAAAAGAAGATGGCCTCAAAGAGAATTGGCATAAGATCCCGGATCAAAAGTTAAGTCTAACGGAAACAGAAATCGCCTATGACGGTACTCCATTTTCTCAAATATCATACTCCGAACAATTAAAGGTCTGCATAAAAATAGGTATGGCCTTGAATCCAAAGTTAAAGGTTTTAAGGATTTCAGATTATTCCTTAATGGACAATAGTAGTAAGGAAACTGTTCGTCAAATGGCCAAGGAATTTAATTATCAAATATGGGCTGAAGAAGTAGATGAATCCGGAACGGTTGGCTTTTACATTGAGGATGGAGAAGTGAAAACCGTAAACGAAGATGTGCCTTTCTAGCATAATAAAAAATTTTAAATAGGAGGAATTGCCATGACACTAAAACAATTAGCGAATGGCTACGCTGATGTAGATCAAAGGCTTCAAGAGTTGAGGCAAAGACAACAAGATATCGAAGTAGGAGGTTACTTTACTGCTATCGTGATGAGCAAAATAAGACAAAAAGAAAATAAGAAATCAGGAGGAAATGGTGATGAACGGTGAGAATGCTTTTAGACAGAAATATACCCGGATTAGCGGGTTGTCTGCAATTAGGAGGTTGCCCAGATTAGGCAAGATTAGACTGGGAATAAAAAAAGTATCGCAAAAGACCGGGAAGGAATATCCTTCAGAAACTAAATACTTCGTTTGCCCGGCAGAGATTAAGAAGTTCTATGGAGACGAACCAACAGAACTAAATATATCTTTCCCAATGAATGATCCGGAGGTAATATTCCCGCAATGCTATAAATGGTATGGAAGTTCTGCTGGCTTGAAGTGCCGGGGGGACGGTGAAACTGCTTTAAGGCTTAATGATGATACCAAAGAGATGGAAGAGATAAAATGCCCCTGTGAATTATTAGACGAGGGTAAATGCCAAAAAAGGGCAAGTTTAGTTTTTATGATGCCGGGAATCAAGATTGGCGGGGTCTACCAGATCGACCTGTCAAGCTACCATTCTATTGTTGACATCAATAGTGGGATTGATTATGCCAGAGCCTTATTAGATGACCGGATAGCTTTTGTACCTTTTAAACTAAAGAGGGTGCCTAAGGAAACACATAATGAGGGGAAAAAACAAATCCATTATACCCTGCAGTTGGAACTTGATATTAATGCCAAAGAGCTTTCCGAATTGCAGAATGGCAAGAAATTGTTTTATGGGCAGGACAAGAGATATGAGATTGAGGCGCCTCCGGAGGAGAAAAGCCCGACTTACGATTCAAAGGAAGATGGGGCGGTTATTGTAGAGGCTACCGAAGAAGAAATTGCAGAAAGGCAAGCTAAACTTCAGGAAGAGGCAACAGAGGAAAACAATAGAATTAATGAAAATCAGGCCAAACTTAAACAAGAGATAGCGGAAGGAAAACATAATATTAAAACTCCCGAAGAAGTCAAAAAGATTTTCGAGGCAAAGCAGGCTAAAATTGCCGAAGTTGAAACAATAGCAAGGGCATACAAAATCAATACTTGGGGAGAGATTATTGATATAGGTGTAAGGCATAAAATATTTTTTGATGGCATGGTGACCTCTCAAGCCAAGTCCCATATTTGCGATCACCCGGAGGCCCACGATGCCTTATTAGTAGCCATCAAGACCGATCAGGAAATTACAGACGAAGATTTACCCGCAGACTAATTTTTTCATTTTAATACCTCCAAGGGCGGGTCAGCCTATCGAGATCCGCCTGGCATTATTATTTTATTATAAAAATTTATTATTAAAAAAGGTGGTAAATAATGGCCTTTAAAAATAAAGAAATTGAGAAGGCTTGGCTCAAAGAATATTATATTAAAAACCGAGAAAAAATAAAAGAAAAATCCCGACTATATCGTATTGAAAATCAGGAAGAAGTAAACAAAAAGAAAAGACAATATTATAAAGAGAATCCAGAGAAGAAAAAAGAATCAGATAAAAAAAGTTATATCAAGAATATAAAAAAAAGAAAAGAATATCAGAAACAATATTATATTGAAAATAGAGATATATTGATAGAAAAAACAAAACAATGGATTATTGATAATCCGAAGAAATCAAAAGAAGGACATAAAAAATGGATTATTAAAAATAAAGAAAAAAGAAGAAAATATATAAACAAATGGTATAATCAAAAGCTAAAAATTGATTTAAAATATAATCTTAATAGTAAAATTGGACATGCGATTTATAAATCTTTAAGAAGAAACAAGGCCAGCTATCATTGGGAAATTCTTACTGGCTATGCCTTAATTGATTTAATTAAGAGGTTAAATAAAACTATGCCAGAAGGTTATACCTGGCAAGATTATTTAAAAGGCGAACTTCATATAGATCATATCATACCTATATCCGCTTTTAACTTTACTAAACCTAAACATACAGATTTTAAGAGATGTTGGAGTCTTGGTAATTTAAGATTATTGCCAGCTAAAGAGAATTTAATTAAACATAATAAATTAGATAAACCTTTTCAACCATCATTAGCATTTTAAAAATCAGGAGGAAAAAAGAAATGAAACTAATGAAAGAGGCCGAGATTGAGAAGTCTTGCAAGATGATCATAGAAGATTTGGTTTACAGGGATTCGCTTGATGTGGCAGTAAATGAAAGAAACAAATTCAACAACGAGATATATCATTGTCTGGGCAGGGCAACAGTGGAAAGCGATATAAGAGAAGTCTATGTCTAAAGAAGTCTGGATTAAAGAAACGGTCAATTATCATATCAAGGGCAAAAAGATAATCTGTGAAGGCAAGAGTAAACTGGCTGAGCAGGTCGCTTACCATAGACTGCATCCAAAGCTAAAAGAGCTTTTAAAGTCCGGCAAGCCCGGCAAGATACAGGTTGAGTGGGTTAAATAAATTAAGGGGGGAAAGGAAATGTCAAATTATACTTGTCAGACCTGTAAGCACTACGACCATAAAGAAGAAATATGTTGGTCAGGCAGAGATATATTTTTTACCGAAAACGAGCATTGCTGTATATGTTGGGAAGAGGACGAGCCTGTCCTCACCGAGCAGGAACAGGCCGACATTAGAGGCGATAGGAGAGCGCACCGGATTATGGTAGAGGGGAGGGAGATAAAATGACAAAAGTATTAGAAATACAAACTGTTACTTGTTGTGGTTGGTGTCCTCATAGGGAGCAATTTTTTGATTACAAAACAAAATCAGATAAAAATAAATGTTCTAAGACAAAAAGAATACTAAACCATAATGCGATTGTTGGTTATCAAAAAATCCCTAAGTGGTGTCCACTCGAAGATTACAAAGGGTGAGATAAAATGAAGATAATAAAGATAAATAAATGCCCTAATTGTTATTATTTTGGTTCTTACCAAAGCAGAAGGAATCCCTTAATTAATAGATATGTTTGTACGAGCTTAAAGATAAAACTTAAAAATGGTAACCTTAGAATGCTAAATAGAAAATTGGTTCTAACAGGCAAATTTCCCTCCTGGTGTCCGCTCGAAGATTACAAGGAGGCCGACCATGAAGCACCTAAGTAACTTTGACCGTTTTTCAGTATATCTAATTATACTTGATGTTGTAATATTTATATCTGCTTATATGATGTTGAGGAATTACTAACATGTCATTTATAGTCTACCTATTCTACTCGGTGCTGATGACGTTGATATATATAGTGTTTTGCGAACTATAAAAAAAGTATAAAAAAGGGGTGAAGGAAAGATGAAAATTAGTAAAGCTCTAACTTGGGATGATTTAGGTAATGAGTATAAAAAGGCTACTGGTTGCTCTGCTTACACACGACCTATGGAAGTAATTTTTGAGTGGGCAGAAAAACAAAATGATAAGTTTTTCGTTGACTATGATAAATGCACTATACACAAAATTAAGAAAGGAGGAAACCTAAATGAATAAGCAAGCAGTTGTCTATAACCGTATAGCCTCACATGACAAGCCGACCATCAACCAAGACGACTTGACTGACGCATATATTGAATTTACCAATGAGAATATCACCAACCGTGAAGTCAGGCAGATTATTGCTGACTGCATAAAAGAAAAGACTTATCTTATCCTGTCTACCCCGAAAAAGCCTGGCGGGTATTTCCTGCCGATTAACCGACACGAGGGGATTGCTTGCGCTGACAGGCTGGAAAGTCAGGGGATAAAGTTAATTATCAAGGCAAGGAATATCAGGGAAATAAACGATAGGCTGTTTCCGGAGAGTGAGATGGAACAAATGAGTCTGTTGAATATGGCAAGGAAGGTAGGATAAGAGATGAATTGGAAAGAAAAAGAGGACATTATTAAAAAATATAATGAGAATATGCCAATTAAAGAAATAGCTAAAATATATAAATTAGCTCCAATATCTATTTATAAAAGATTAGAAAGGTGGGGTGTGAAAAAGAGGTCTGGTATTAAATATCTTTTGGGAAAGATAATTTTAGAATTATTATTTTAAGGTTGGTTAAAAATGATTAAATTATATCAAGATAAAGATTGGTTAAAGAATAAATATATAAACGAGAAATTATCTCAAGAAAAAATTTCTAGATTATGTGAAGTATCTCAAACAATTATAGGAAAATGGTTAAAAAAATCTAATATAATTATTCGTTCCTTAAGTGAATCTCATAAAGGACAAATCGCTTGGAATAAAGGAATACCAACTCCAGAAAATATAAAAGAGAAAATAAGTCAATCTCTAAAAGGGAGGATAGTTTCAGGGGAAACAAGGAAAAAGCTAAGTAAAATTCATAAAGGTAAAAAGAAAAAATATATTGTGTGGAATAAAGGTAAAAAATGTCCACAATTAGGATTTGAAAAAGGAGTTAAATTTTCGAAAGAACATAGACAAAATATAAGCAAATCAATGCAAGGAAAACGTGGAGGGGTTAATAACCCTAATTGGAAAGGTGGTAGAGAGAAATTCAATCATAGAATTTGGAATAGTAATGAAAACCATACATGGCGTTCGGAAATATTTAAAAGAGATAATTTTACTTGTCGAATATGTGGAAATGATGATAGTGATAATCTTAATGCTCATCATATTATGTCTGTCTTAAAAATATTACAATATTATGAAATTATTGATTTTGGAGAAGCATTAAAATGTAAAAAACTTTGGGATATAAATAATGGAATAACTCTATGTAAAGATTGCCACAAAGAAATACATAAACAAAGAAAACAGATGAATCTAGTGGAGGTGATAGGATAGGTAAAATTTTTTTGGCTTTTAAAGATTATTTAATACAAAGGAGATAAATAATTAAAAATGTCGAGAAAAATTGTTATTTTGTGTTTAGTAAGTTTGTTAATTTTAGTCAGTTTGGCTACTTCAGTTTTAGCAGAAGTAAAAGGTCCTATTGTAGATAAAGTTTACATCAATACCAGAATGAAAGAGGAAATTGGCATAATGGATACCGCAGAAGGTCTATCCGACATCTTTTTTTGGGGAGTCAATGGACCGGTCATTATGGGTTTAGACCAGGCCACCAGAAATAAACTGGATATATATGCAGTGCCTTCAGGTTCATGGTCACTTAATTTTAACACCATACCCAATACAGCCCCTTACTTGGTGGAAGTAGAAGGCAAGGAATATTTTAACCCCTTCGCTATCAGGGAAGTAAGGTTTGCCATGAATGACCTCATTAATAGAAAATATGTTGTCGATGAAATTCTCGGCGGGGCTGGAGGTCCAATGTTTACTATGGCAACTCCCGGTCAACCAGGTACTTATAAATATAACTTGTTGGCTAATCGAATGGGAATGACTCCGGAGGGGGATGAAAGCAAGGCCTTAAAAGAAATTAATACTGCACTGGAAGAAGCGGCAATATTACCAGAATTACAGGGAAGATTGATTAAAGGGAATAAATGGTGGACTTTAGATGGTGAGCCGGTAACTATCAATTTCCTCATCAGGATTGATGATCCACAGGGAAGAATGAGAGAAGGGGAATATATATCTTCCCAGATTGAAAAAGCGGGAATCAAAGTTGAACGCTGCAATTGGGACAGGGTAAAGTGTATTGAAACATCCTATTATTCCGACCCGGCAGATTATAAGTGGAATATTTACACCGAAGGCTGGGGAGCTGGCTCTACCCGGGCATTTTGGGAACACATCGTTGCCCAGATGTATGCCCCCTGGTTTGGCTATATGGCCGGAGGACCGGACAGTAAATGGTACTACCAGAATGAAGAACTTGATGAAATAACCCAAAAAGCCTATACCGGAAACTTTTTAACCGAAGAAGAATATTGGGAGCTTACCCTGGAAGGATTAAGGTTAGGATTAGAAGATGCCTGCAGAATATATGTTGCCTATCAAAATAATTATTATGTTGTAAACAAGGAAAGATTTAATAATAGAATGTGTTACGGTTTAGGGGATGGGTTAAACAGATGGTCAATGATAACGGCAGACATCAAAGATAAAATATTAAAAATTACTGAATTTTCTGCTAAAGGGGCTTTGTTTATGTCAGCCTGGGACCCCATCGGAACAGAAGGCTTTAATGACGTTTATAGTCTGGTTATTGCCCAACCTCTATCTGATGGTGGAGCATTTGAGAGCCCTGCCAGTGCAATTTCTATGCCTTTAAGGACAATTCCCCATGATATAGAAACTAAATTACATAAAGAAGATGACGAAATTGTTGGTGATATTTCCGTACCGGCCAATGCCATTAAATATGATTCTGCCAAAAAAGAATGGTATCAAGTAGGTCCGGGAGTAAATTCGATAAGTAAATGTAATTATAGTTTTCTACTGGGTAATTTTCATAACGGTCAGCCAGTAGATATTACCAATTTTCTCTATGCCGAAGCATTCATAGAGGAATGGATCAATCAAGATGGCGAAGATGATAAATATTATGATGCAGCTTACGAGAATGCTCACCGGCCCGACCAGGAAACCAAGCATGGATGGCTATTGAATCCCGATGGTACGATTACCACTTATTTTGATTATCATTTCCCGCCATCCGAAGAAAGGGTTGCCAGTAATGGAGCACCGTCAACGAGTGTTGGAGGGGTAATATTACCCTGGGAAATCTTTGAGGCATTAGCAGAATTAGTAACAGCAGGAAGCGAATCAGGCGTAGTGTATAGTTTTACTCCTTCAGAAGGAGTAGAACAGGTAGATATACTCAGATCATCCTGTGTAAAAGATATAAGGGCAAAACTAATAGAGATGATAAGCAAAAACCATGTACCCATATCTTTAAAGGATTATATTACAGCAGAAGAAGCAAAAGCCGGATATAAGGCAGTTATCAAGTGGATCGATGAAAAGGGTCATGCCTTTATAGGCAATGGGCCATTCTATATGGAAAAATACGATCCGGCTACCAATTTTATCGAATTAAATGCCTTTAGAGACCCGGAATATCCCTTTACTCCTGACTACTGGCCTAAAGTTTTTGCTACTACTACGGTACGCATAGACAGTGTTGATGTACCTGTAATACATTTTCGCGCAATGCAAGAAGATTTGATGATAAAGGTTGAAGTATCTGAAGTATTATATCCTGAAGGAACAACCAGGATAGCCGAGAACGGAGAAGTTACGATTATGCTGATAACACCCAAAGAAGAATTATCCTATAAGGCTAAATTTTTGGGCTCCGGATTGTTTGAGGCAGTTATACCCGCAGATGTTATTAAGGATTTAGAAGAAGGCTCATATACTATCTTAATCAGTGCCTCAATAGAAGGGGCTGTGCCGGCATCTGCAGCAAGTTCGACAGTTATATATTAAAAAAATAAGTTGAGCAGTGTCCTCTGCGGAAAGCTATTTGGTAGAGGGCACTGCCCTTAAAGATTACCAAAAGGAAAGGATAAATAAATGATACCATTTCCGAATAAAAAATATCAGACAGTAGTAATTGATTTTCCTTGGACAGTAAAAAATAACTTGAAAGATTTAAGATACTACAGAACAGGGAAAAAGATGCCATATCCTCTTATGAGTGATGATGAGATTATGTTTTTCCCTATCAGTAATTTTGCTGATGATAGATGTGATTTATTCTTATGGACTATAACTTCAAAAATACCTTTTTGTTTTAGAATATTAAAGATGTGGAATTTTAAGTATATGGATTTTTTTGCATGGGATAAAAGCATTGGAGTTCCTGTCAATGGTATTTATAGGAGGGTAGAATGGATAATATATGCTTATAGGGGAAAAATGGGAATTAATAAAAAGGGTAAATTTATACCTACTATGTTTTATGAAAAGAGGGGTAAACATTCCAGAAAGCCAGATATTTTTTATAACACATTAAGAGAAAACACAAGAGAACCCAGAATAGATGTATTTGCAAGAGAAGAAAGAGAAGGTTGGGATGTGTGGGGAAATGAAGTTTCAGAATTTAAGGAGTGTAATTAATGCCATACAAAAATGAAGAAAAAGAAAAAGAATATCAAAGACAGTATAGCCTTGAAAACCGTGAAAGGATAGCAGACCGGGTTAGAAAATACCGGCAAGGTCTAAAGGTCAACAACATACAACGACATCAAAAAGCGTGGTCTGATGCCGAAAAAGAATATTTAGAAGATAATTGGGGTGTAGAAACTTTATCAAGGCTTTCCCGCCAATTGCATAGAACTAAATCAGCAGTCCATGCAAAAGCAAAAAAACTTCACCTGGGAGCCTCGACTAAAGCTGACGAATATCTGACGGGAAGTCAGGTAGCCAAAATATTAAATGTCAGGAGGCGTACCGTCTGTTATTGGATTAAGTATGGTAACTTGAAGGCACGACACACCTGCCTGGTTTTTAAGCGGAAGTTTTGGTTGATTCGCCATGAGAACTTATGGGATTGGCTGGAAAAGAATCAAGACAGGTTTGACAGCAGGAAAATTGATATATTGGAATTGGGTTATGAGCCTCAATGGTTAAAGCAGAAAAAACTCAGTGACCAGCTAATCCCCAATAGAAATAAAAGGTGGACTAACCTTCAAGAACAGCAGATCCTTTTAAATAAAAGCATGGGTCTGCAGGGTGTCGCTAACCTGATGGGCAGGTCATATAATTCGATAAAAATAAAGTTTAGTAGGTTGAGGAGTGTAGTAAATGGCTAACCCGCAAAGAGAAGATGGTCATGTAGACATAGCCAACGGAATAGTTGAGGCACTAGCAAAAACTTATCTATCAAGTTATGAAAGTCAAGTGTTATGGGCTATATTCCGTAAGACTTATGGATGGCATAAAAAAGAAGATTGGATTACAAATACACAAATTACAGAAATGACTGGAATAGCCGAAAGTCATGTTAGCAGGACTATAAAGAAATTAGTTAAAAGGCATATAGTCGGCAAGAGTGGTAAAAAACTATTTTTCCAGAAAAATTATGATGAATGGGAAAAGATACCTAAACAGGTAAGTGATAAAAAGATACCTATTCAGGATATAAAGTTACCTAAACAGGTAAGTGAGATTACCCAAACAGGTATGAAAAAGTTACCTAAACAGGTAGACACAAAAGAAACTAAAGAAACTATTACAAAAGAAATAATATTATCGCAAATTAAAAATTTGCTAACATTATTTCCAGAAACACTAAAAGAAGAAATTCAAGTTTATTGGGATAATTCAGCAAAGACTAACAAGACTGGAATGATCACTGAAGGGAGAAAATTAACATTATTAACTGAACTTTATAATTTAATGAAAAGGACAGATGATATTAATTTATTTAATTATGCTTTGGAATCTGCTAATCGGTATGGAGTAGCAAATATAGGTTATGTAGGAACAGTTATAAAAAATAAAATTACTAAGGTGATAGAGTGAAAAATAAGAATATAGAAAATAAAGATATTTTTAAAAGAATGGAAAAGATAATCAAGATAGGAAATATCAAAGAAGTGAGGATTATCAAAGATATAATAAATTATGGATTTGAAAAAAGGAAGATAGAAACAAGGGAAAGAGAAAATAGAGATAAATTATCTATTAAATTAGGTTTAATAGAATATGTAAATGATATATTTCTGACGAAAGAAACACCCATTGAAAGATATATGGAGAATGCAATGATTAATTATAAAATACCGGCAGAACCACAATATGAAATTGGAATTAAAAGGGTAGATTTTGCCTATCCACAACAGAGACTAGTAATAGAATGTGATGGTTATAAATGGCACAAACAGGACAAAGAACAAATAGAAGAGGATATTAACAGGGATAAATATTTAGCCAGGAAAGGTTGGAGGGTATTGCATTTTAGTGGAATACAAATCAGGAGAAATATTGAAGGATGTATTAATGAAATTAAAGAGGCCTTGTTTATTAAATAATATCTCTAAGCTCAAAGGAGATTTAAAGAAATTAAAAGGTTTTGGAGGAGGTTAAAACCAATTGACCAAAAATATATCTGATCTAATCAAAGAAAATAAAGGGCTACTCAGGCAATTGACAGCCTTAAACAACGAAGTAAAAGAACTAAAAGAGAAGGCCAGGGAACTAGAGTTAAAGGGTTGCTATCCGAATGAGATAGAACTACGAGAAATGAATTTGTATGAAGGAACTGATTAAAAACGACAAAAGGTATATATAGACGTAAAAGTCCAGTTCAAGAAAAATTGGCAGGAATAAAAGAGATTGTTGTAAGAGATGCTCTAAGTAGGAAAAAGAGTACAACAGAACTTGCAAATATTTATGGTGTACACCCACTATCACTCCTTAAATATTATAAGAAAAACGGGATTAAAAAGAAGAGAAAAAATGTAGACTATAAATTGGGTCATATAAGAGGACATTATAAAAAACACATAGAAGAATTGAGAAACTATATTAAAGAAAATAATATCTCTAGGGCAGAAATTAAATTAGCTATCTTATCTATTCGTAGTGATTAAAATAAGAAGGAGGTGAAAAAATAATGAAAAAACTAGTAACGATAATCATAATCTTATTAATACTGACAAGTTTTGTATATGCTAAATTAAGCGACGAGACCTTGAAAACGGTTGATGATTTACGATGGAAGCATTACGGATATGGGTTTTGTTTAGATGATATTTCTGGTACTGTTTTTATAAATGATAGTAACCTCAATTATGAATGGTGGAATTTCTATTTTGAAGATGGAAAATTATTCGTAGAAACTCAAGACGGCAAGTGGTTTATCGAAATGGAAAAAATTGAGGAGGAAAAACAAGATGGCTAATTATATCTATGAATGCCCAGCCTGCAATAGCCTGGTAAAGTTACATATAGACTTGCACCCCTGCCCATTCATGGAAAAATATGTTGGCAAGTGTGGAGAGTGTGGCGAGTATATAAGTGTGTTTCAAAAAGATTATGAAAAGTGGGCGAAGGGGAAGGAGGCGAAAAGCGATGAAAGTTAAAGAGGCGATAGAGTTTTTAAGATTATATAAATATGATGAACCTTGTCAAGAATCAGAAGCAATTAAAGATATTATCTCCCTGCTCAAACAGGGCGAGGCGTATAAGCAGATGTGGGAAGAGTTAGAAAGGGAATATGAAATTCCACAAGAACCAGAAGATGTAAAATACACCAGAAGAAGCATATTAAATAAAATTAAAAGAATTGCAGATAAATATTATTTTAAATCTGAAAAAACCAAAGATACTACTTTTATTGAAACAGAAATTATCTATAGAATAATGTGGAAAAGGGCAAAAAGAGTATTTCAATTCAGGGGGTATCATAAAGGAGAAAACTATTATATTAAGTTTATGAAAGATTTAGAGCAAAAATACCTAAAGGAGGAGAAAGATGAATGCAATATGCATAAGGAGTGTTACAGGTGTGGGCAAGAATATACTTGTATGATTAAAAAGAATAGTAATCTAAAGGAATTGGAAAAATGAGAAAAAATAGCCAAAAATATTTTATCACAATTATAATTACCGAAGATGATTATATCAAAACCATAAAAATTAATATAAGAAATATTTTCTATTTCTATAAAAGAATTAAAGGAGGTGAACCCCGACGAAGCTGATAATAGATGAAATACCGTTAAGCAAAAATGAATATATTAAATTACACTGGTCTAAAAGAAGCTTATATAAAGAAGTTATTTCTTGGCTGATATATGAGCAATGTAATCTAAACGAATTTACTTACAAAAAGGCAAAAATAACTTTTGACATATACTTTAGGGTCATTAGAAAAAAGCGTGATGTGTCGAACTATCTGGGCGGTGGACTTATCGCATGGCTTGATGCCCTTGTAGATTTGAAGATTATAGCTGATGACTGCAATGATTGTATAGGCCAGCCAGTGGTGAATTTCCATATTGACAAGGCAAGACCAAGAACGGAAATCATTATAGAAGGGAGGGAGTAAATGAATTTAATAATTGCAATAATTGTCATAGCATTTATAGGAGCAATTCCACTTGCTATTCTTAAACAGCAAGAACACGAAAGAACCATGAAAGAAATAGAAGAAAGAATGAGGAAGATTATAGAAGGGAGGTGAGATTATTGCAAAGTCTCAAAATCAACTATCGCGAGTATAGCGAATATGACTGAATAAAAAAAATAATTTACAAGAGGGGTAAAAATGGTTACTCTACACATACCGGAACAGACTGCCCGAAACTTGCTTGGTTATATTAACGACTTTTTAGATAATAGCCACAATCATAAATTTATGGTAGAAGCAATGCAGGATAAAATGCGGATCAAAAAAGCAATCGGCAGAGCAGAAGGAATACCGAGGTGTATGTTAACTGATTTCAGATTAAAAGATGTAATGGGATAGGGAGGGAAATAAATAATGGAAAGTACAGGGGTAATTAAAAGCCTAGCAAAAATAATAAAAGAAAGGAGGAAACCGTGAGAATATTTAAAAGTATTTTGATTTTAGCATTGTTGATTAGTATAAGTTGTAGTGTTTTGGGAATGTCAAATACAGAAATTGCTGATTTGTATTGGCCGAAAGAAGTAGACACTTTATTTGAATGGTTCAGAAGCCGAACATTAGATGAAAAAGTTGAGATATATAATTGGTGGAAGTATGAAAGTGTGAATTTGAAGATCGTCAATGATCCATTTGGAGACATTACTATTAGAATAGATAAAGACGATGAAAGGTTAGAAAAGGAAGCAATTAATCAGACTAAATGGGAAGGTTTTTGGAAAGAAAACCGTAGGGAGAAACACATTACACATTATTCTGAAAACGATACATGGGAAGATCCGTTTGGATTGATGAGTGTTGAGATATTAAATGTTAAACCATATATAATGGCTACCGAAATAGACAAAATTTATAAGTTGATTGGCAGTGAAAATATAAGTGGTTTATTTCTACATGATAACGAGATTCAAATTCGTATTTGGATTGATGGAAAGGATGTATTTGAAAGATTGAGGGCAATCAAAGATAAATTAATGGAAAATGGTTTTGAGTATCAGATAAATTAGTTTGACTTTAAAAGTCAGGAAGTGATAATATAAACGAAGTAGAGGTTAGATGTAAAGGAATAAGAAAAGACGGCGAACCCTGCAATAGAAAGTTCTTTGTGGGTTCGCCGGGGTTTGACATTTTCGGCAAGACCAAAGAGATTATTGTTAAATGTCCGAGATGCGGAACTTATAATATTATCACCTGTGAGATAGAGGAAAGGGTGATTGTGAGGGTAAAGGAATGAATAACATAGATAAGGTTGCCCTTTGGTGCTTTTTTAGTCGGTGGGCAAAAGGAGAAATCGAAAAAAGAAAAAAGCTTGAAGAAGAAATAGAACTTTGGTGGGTTAGACTTAGTTATCAAGGCAAAAATGAAATAGCTAATAATTTAGGATATACTGATCCTGACGAGATGTGGGAAAGCTTAGAATTTGGAATTAAGCTAGATGTATTTAATGAGGAAAATAGTTGTAGAAAAGTATTATGGAGGTAAAGGAATGAAAGACTGTATTAAAAAAGAATTTCAGAATATAAAGATTATTGAGGATGAAAGATTAAGGTCAAGAATTGATATATATGTAATTTTGTTTGGTACAAATATATTGAAAACAACGATTAAAGATATATTAAAAGAATATAAACAAGGTCCAATCGGGAAATTATTCGGGAAAAATCCCTTAATCTATCAAAAAGACTTGCTTATTATCGGTAAGCAAGAAGAATATAAGGAGGGGGATAATGCCTAAAGTACCTGATTTAATGGCAAATGCCATAGCTGAACAGGTTCAGCAAATACTTATAATAGAGACAAAAGAAGAAAAAGAATTTAAATTTGATTTAGCAGAAGCATTATTAAAATATTTACATAAAGGGGTTGGAACAGTTTACCTTGATGATCTAAAATTTACTTTAGACGAGAAAAGTCCTGAATGGGCTAAATTATCAGTATATTTTAAAATAGTCTGAGGTTAAAGAAATGAAAAACAAAAAGGATCTTTATCTTAATGGGGTGAAAATTGACCCGAAAAGAATAGAATTTTTATTAGGGGGAATTTATCTTGATGGGATAAGATTATTTCAAGAAGAAGATTGGACTCCTCCCGTATTGATTCATTGTAGATGCATTATGATTCCTGTAACGAATTAATAAATTAATAATTTATAATTAAATATAGAGCTACTAGATAGCCAGTTCTTAAAAGCAGAAATTGCTTTTTTGGATTGGCTATTTTTATTTGAGGAGATGATTATGATATCAAAAAGAACACTAAAGGAAAGAAAATTTATAAAGGCCTATGTTGAAAGTGGTGGGAATGCTACTCAGGCATATATTGCAATTAGTCCAAATTGCAAAGAAGAATCAGCACGTGTTTTAGGCTATCGATGGTTACAGAAAGTTAACATTTCAGTTTCTGAGCTTTTAGACAAAATGGGATTGAATGATGTTCAATTGCACCAAAAATTAAAAGAAGGTTTAGATTCTACCAAAGTTATATCAGTTATCCCTATACCACCGAAAGCAGCGAATCCAAGCACAGGAGATTTGCCTGATGCCAATTCCAAGAATATAGAATTTATTGATGTGCCTGACTATAACGTCAGAGTCAAGTATCTAGATATGGCCTATAAGTTGAAAGACAAGTATCCAGCAGAAAAGCATAAAATTGAAGAAACCAGGAAAGTTATTATTATAGGCAAGAAGAAAGATGAAGAGGAAGAATGCAAGAAACTGTAATTGATTTAAGTCAATTTGAAAATGTTCTAAATCCTGTATATATTCCATTGCTCTATAATCAGAAAAGATATCTGATCTTAAAGGGTGGAGCCGGGGCAGGTAAATCACATTTTGTCTGTCAGAAGATACTGCATAGAATAATGACTGAAGAACGCCATCGTTTTTTAATTATCAGGAAAGTCAAGGATACTATCAGGACATCAGTATTTCAGTTATTTAAAGATTATATTCTTAAATGGGATCTATGGGATGAATTTAAGATTAATGAAGCCAGCATGACTATCACCTTTAGAAGCAATGGGAATGAGATATTATTTAAAGGATTAGATAAAGAGGAAAAATTAAAATCGATTGAACGTATAACTGGGATATGGATAGAAGAAGCCACCGAATTATACTTGAAGGATTTTGAGGAATTAGACCGGAGACTGCGAGGAATATTCCATACTTACATGCAGATTATATTAACCTACAATCCTATCCTGAAAAGCAACTGGACTTATAAACGTTTTTTCTCTGGCCTGACCGAAGAAGAAAAAGAAGATATTACTATACTAACCACTACCTACAAAGACAATATTTATATCAAGGAAGATTTGGCCTACAAGAAATTATTGGAAGGCTATACCGGCAATATGAGAACTGTATTTACCTTAGGCCAATATGGCATGTTGGAGAATGCTATCTATACTAACTGGGAATTAATAGAAGATAATGAGTTCCCGGATGATGAGCCGACCTTGGGGCTTGATTTTGGGTATATCAATCCACAATGCCTATTAAAAACCGTAGTAGATATGGAAGAAAAGATAATTTATGTAGATGAGTTATCTTATAAGACCCGGCAGACTATACCGGAGTTGGCTAAAGATATGAATGGGAAGAAATTGAATAATCTTACAATAATAGCCGACAGCGAAGCACCGGAAAAAATAAAAGAATTGGAAACTTGGTATTACAAAGAAGAAAGAATCAATAAAGAAACCGGCAAATTAGAAATAGCCTATGAGGAAAATGGCTTCCCCTATATCCAGCCCTGCAATAAGGGCAAAGGATCAGTCAAGGCAGGGATTGACTATGTACAGCAATTTAGAATTAAGATAACCAAAAGAAGTGTAAAGGTTAAAGCTGAGATTGAAAGCTATCAGAGAATGAAAGACAGGGAAGGCAATATTGTAGAAGAGCCGGAGAAGGGAATGGATCATGCAATGGATTGTATTCGCATGGTAATGTATACGGCTTATTATATGATGGTTCAGCCTGGTTTCTTTGTTTCAAGCGGGAGGGCAGATGATTGATAACGAGAAGGAATATATCGAGATAGCCAAATGCAGAGTGCGGGCTATACCGGCAACACTGTTTAAAAATAATTGAAAATAATTCTTGACATATAATAAAAAGTGTGATAAGGTAATAAACTGAATGTGAATATATAATTTGTGAGCTTCCAGAAAGCCAAGAATGAAATCTTGACCGATTTTGTTTTTGGCTTTTTTTATTTTGAAAGGAGAATTAAATATTGGGAAAATTGTATAGGAATAAAGAATGGTTATACCAAAAATATATTGTAGATAAATTATCGACAGTAAAGATTGGAAAATTATCAAGAGTAAACTCCAAAACGATATTATATTGGCTCAAAAAATATAATATTCCCATTCGTTCTTTATCTGAAACAAATAAAGGTCATATCCCCTGGAATAAAGGGAAAATAGGAGTATATTCTAAAGAAACATTAGAAAAAATGGGTAGGAATTCCCAAGTGTTTAGAAAAGGTCATATTCCTTGGAATAAAGGTTTAAGAAGAGATAATGATATTAGGGTAATGAAAAATGTTCAAAAATTTCTTGAGGGTCAGAAAAGATTTTACGAAAATGGGGGGAACCCTTGGAATAAAAATAATAAATTTCCTCAAGTAGCAGGTTTAAATAATCATAATTGGAAAGGTGGGATAACTCCATTAATGATTAAAATTAGAAGTTATAGAAAATATGATGAGTGGAGAAGAAAAGTGTATAAAAGAGATAATTATACTTGCCAAATATGTGGAAATAATAAAGGACACAATCTTAATTCTCATCATATAATATCTTTTTCTAAAATAATACAATATTTTGAAATAATAGATTTTCAGGCAGCTATAAAATGTAAATTGTTATGGGATATAAATAATGGAATAACATTGTGTGAAAAATGTCATGATAGGATACATAGCAAAGAAGGAAAGAAATGGGCATATTTTAACATTAGGTCAAGAATTTATGATAAAACTGGATTATTATTGCCTAATGAAAACATAATTAATGGAATGTTTACGATGGGATATTGGGGAAATAGTGAAGAAGATTATATGTTGAGAATGAATAAGGGGGTGATATTATAAAACTAGATATACAATTTGCCAAGAGAAGATTCAATATTGACATTAATTTATTTAAGTCAAGTGAAACCTCAAGAATCAACGACCCTCGTTACTGGCCTGGCAGTGAGTCCAATTCTTATAGTGATAATACTTACCGCAATACTTCAGAGCAGATTAAGGCATATTCAGGATGGACCGGGGACTGCATCTCATTAATTGCCGAAAGGATCGCTTCAATCCCTTTAAGGCTTTACAACAAAGATGACGAGCTAATCGAGGAACACCCCTTCTATGACCTATTAAAGCATTTCAATCCCGACACCACCCAATTTATGGGCAAAGAATTTATTTCAATTTATCAAGACTTGACCGGGGAATGCTATATATTAATGCTGAAAGACAGGCTGGGCATACCGAGAGAATTTTACTTCAGGAGTCCCGAAAAGATGACTCCAAAAGTAAGCAAGGGAATGATTGAGAGCTATAAATACCGGGAAGGGATGCATGAGATTATCTATCCCCGCGAAGATATTTTATTTTTTCATTATTCTAATCCTTCCGATCCATACAGAGGCGCAAGCCCGGTCCAAAGAAAAGCCTATGCTTATGATACCGATAAGTATAATATGATTTACCAGTTGAACGTATTCAAGAATGGGGCACATCTGAAGGGAGTATTGGAATCTGATTTGACTATAAAGCCGGATCAGGCCAACAAGATATTGGCATTATTTGAAGAGACTTACGGCGGTGCTGCCAAAGCACATAAGACCGGGGTGTTAACCGGTGGATTGAAATATAAGAATATCGGCATATCCAACAAGGACATGGAGTTTATGCTGCTTGCCGAATGGACCATGAGGCAGTTGGCCAGTGCCTATCATACCCCGCCTCAAAAGCTATCCCATCCTGAGAATACTAACTTGGCCAACATGCAGGCGCTTGATACAGCCTGGAACCGGGAATGTATCTTACCGCGATTAATTAGGATTTCCGAGATTTTCAATACTTTCCTGATTCCGCTATATAAAGAGGATGGCCTGCATTGCGAGTTTGATAATCCCATTCCCGAAGATGAGGAATTTCTATTAAAGAAAAGGGAAAGCAATTTAAAGAATTGGGTAATATCACCTAATGAGGCTAGGGTTGAAGATGGAATGGATGAGGCAGAATGGGGAAAAGTCCCGCTTGTGCCTTTTAATGTTATGCCATTATCCGGTGATAAAAAACCAACTGTAGAACTATCACCTGAAAAAATGGCAGAATTTACGGAAGATTTAAGGGAAGTACATAAAAAAAAAATAACAGAGGAATATAAAGAGAATTACTGGAAAGCATTTATCAGGCGAGTTACCCCTTTGGAGAATGAGTTTAGAAGGGGAATAACCAAATTATTTCAGGAACAGGAGATAGAGGCTTTAAGGGCTTTACGGAAAGGCAAGTCAATCGTTGAAAAAGATGTTGACGATGTACTACGGATCACCCACGATGAAAGAGAAATTGCCAAGTTTATAGAATTTGTCTTGCCCAGAATTACCGAGACATTAAGGTTGAATGGCACTGAAAGTTTTATAGAGTTGGGGGTAGAGGGTAGCTTCGATGTAACCAATCCCAAAGTAGTAGCATGGATTAAAAAGCGGTGCGGTAATTCTATTAAAGGCATAGCCGACACTACCAAAGATTTATTAAGAAAGACTTTAATTGAAGGGATTGAATCAGGGGAAAGCATACCCAAACTTGCCAGCAGGGTCAAGGCGGTCTACGAGGATGCCAAGGGATTCAGGGCTACAAGGATAGCAAGAACTGAAATTTTATCTGCAAGTAATAAAGGAGCAATAGAGGCTTATAGGCAAAGTGAAGTAGTTAAAAAAAAGGAATGGTATTGTGCCCTTGATGAACGAACTTGCGAGGAATGTTCAGCTATGCATAAAGAGATTGTTGGATTAGATGAAAATTTTAGTAGTGGGGTAGACGCACCTCCAAATCACGTTCAATGTAGATGTGTAATTTTGCCTGTCTTGGATAAATAATAATGATAAAAATAAATGATGGTAGATTTAAAAAAGGTCATAAGACTTGGTGTGAAGGTAAAACAAAAGAAGATTATCCTCAATTAAGTAATAGTGGAGTAAAAAAAGGTAATATTCCTTGGAATAAGAATACAAAAGGCTTAATGCCTAAACCCTGGAATAAAACAAATTTAACTAAGGAATGTATTATTTGTGGAAATATATATCCTATAATATTAAGTAGATATGAAAGTTCTAAATATTGCAGTCAGGAATGTTTAAATGAAAGCAAAAGAAGAATAACAGGAGAGGAACATCCATTATATAATAAATCAGATATTACCTGTGATTATTGTGGAAAGACATATAGAGAAAAACCAGCAAAAATTAAAATGTATGAACGTCATTTCTGTTCCCGAAGATGTTTGGGCTGTTATACAACATCTCATCGAAATAATCCGAGTAATATTGAAAAGAAATTAGCTAATTATTTAATAGAAAATAAAATATCATTTATATGTCAATTTAAATATCAATTAGGGGTAGCAGACTTTTTTATTAAACCTAATTTAATTATAGAAGTTGATGGAGACTATTGGCACAATTTACCTAAAGTAAAGGAAAGAGATAAAAGGCAAACATTATTTTTAGAAGAAGAAGGCTATAAAGTTTTACATTTATGGGAAAAAGAAATAAATAAGAACCCCGATGAATGTATAAAGAGAATATTAGAATATATATGATATAGAGTAAACATTTAACTAAAACCGAATAACCCAAGAGTTCCTAGAGAGCCATTTTAAGAAGTTGAAACAGACTTCTTGATGGCTCTTTTTTTATATATGAAAGGAGAGAAAGATGGCTTTTAAAGTGAAAGAAACAGAAAAAACAAAACCCGGTCAAGATTGTGAGGATTTTAAACCAATGTATTTTAATACACAACATTGTACAAAATCTAATAGATGCAACTTTAAAGAACAAAATTATATTAGTGAAGAATACAAAGATCATAAAGGTCGTTTTTTTGGTGATTACTGTATCGGTACTAAATACAAAATCAGACCCTTACCAAAAGCAGACCCAAGATTAATAAATAAATAATAAAGAAAGTGAGGTGAATAAATTAATGCCAGAAGAAATAATGATAAAGACTTATGAGGCAGAGACAAAGGTAGTTGAGGACAAGGGTAGACGTGTTTTAAACGTTACCATTACCACTAATACTGTGGATAGGGATGGCGATATAGTCGAGCCAAAAGGAATAAGTTTGACTAATTATAGGAAAAATCCTGTGGTGCTTATGGCCCATGATTATAGGGGATTACCTATTGCGAGAGCTGAAAATATAAAGAAAACTGATAATGGTATTACTTCGGATGTGGTATTTCCGGATGAAGGTGTCTATCCGCTTGCTGACACAGTTTATAGACTCTACAAGGATAAATTTATGCGAGCCTGGAGTATCGGATTTATACCTATGAAAACTGAGGATATTGAAGATGAAAAAGGAAAAGATGAAGAAGATCATATCAGGAGAGGCAAACGAATAAAAACTTCTGAATTATTGGAATATTCGGGTTGTACTGTTCCTTCTAATCCAGAGGCCTTAACTAACATGATGGCTAAAGGTATCAATATTGATACATTGAAGGAAGCTGGATTTATTGAGATAGAGGATGAAATTATTAATGAAAAGATAGATGAAAAGGCAATAGAGGAAGAAAAGCAATCTGATGAATTATTTGAATTAGATGAAGAGATAAAAGAAGGCGGTTATGTGACTGATGAAAAGAGTGGTTATTTAACAGAAGAAAATAGTTATGTAATTAACAAAGAATTAGAAAAAGAAATAGTTCTCAAGCCCGAAGAAACCGAAGCATTTATACACATCCCGGTAAGGTCAGCAGGGGATTTTGTAAAGGATTCATTCAGAACGATTGACATAGATGCCAAGAAAGGAATCAAAGCAGTAATCGGAAAGCTCAAATCCGATCCGCAAGGTTCGACTAAAACACAGAAATTCATATTTGACAAGTCTAAAGGGTGGACATTGGAGTCTGCAAGACAATGGGTTAAGGACCATAACAAAGAATATGAAGATATTGATTTAGATGAGCCTTTTCTTACAGAGGAAAAAGAAGAGAAGGGTGAAGGCTCTGATGCTGATGAGGTTATTAAGGGAAAAGATAACAAAGAATATGATGCTTTAATAAAAAGTTTAGAAGATATGATTCTAGCTTTAAATGTAAGTGAGGTTATTAAAGAAAACAAAGAATTAAAAGAGAAGGTCGATAAATTAGAAAAAGAAAATAAAGAACTCGAATTGAAAGCTGGGGCAGTCTTGAATAAAAGGAATAAACAGGACTTAAAGGATGCCCAGAATAAAATTCAAAATGTACTGGATTCTGCCGAACCCATAGTAGAAGATAGCTTGGAGATTGAGGATACCAAAGAAGTTATAGAGGACAATATAGTAATAGATTTAGGAACTGATACAGTAGACGATCCACCGATAGTCGAAGAAAAAGACGAAGATACATTTGAAGTAGACGAAGCAATTATTAAAGACATGATAGATAGCAAGTTTGATTTTGTGGTAGGTAGAATCGACAAAAAAAACGAAAGGAAGTGATTTTAAAATGAAACTTACACCCGATGAATTAGTAGCGATGATTAAAACGACAATTGATGAAAAACTAAAAGAACTAGTGAAAATTAATCCGAATGATAGACCTGTCAGTGATGACGGGGATAAAAATAACCCCGAACCAACATGGAAATCTTTTGGTGAGCAATTACAGGCTGTAGCAAGAGTAGAGACTAGACACATTAAAGATCCAAGATTGGTTTATGAGGTTTTTGATAAACAAGAGAAACAACTGGGAATGAATGAAGGTGTTGGAGCACAGGGCGGATTCTTAGTTGCACCGGAGTTTTCAAAGCAATTATTAACACAGACTTATGAAACTGGTATCGTAACCAGAGATTGTTGGAAAGTTCCTATTTCCAGCAACAGATTAATCATAAATGCCATTAATGAAGTTTCCAGAGTTACCGGAGTCAGAAGTGGTGCATTATGCACTTACTGGTTATGTGAAGCCGGAACTAAAGTAGCATCCAGACCAAGCCTCAGACAAATAGATTTGAAACTCAATAAGCATATCGGCGCATACTATGCTACCGATGAATTATTGGAAGATGCTACTGCATTAGAGGCTATTGTGTCGAAATTATTTGCAGACGAATTTGGATGGAGAATTGACGATGCCATAATCAACGGAACCGGAGCAGGAATGCCTCTAGGTATCTTACTTGGCGGTGGATTAGTGCAGCAAGCCGCAGAACCTTTACAGCCTATTACTACCGTTGTAGCGGAAAATGTAATGGGTATGTGGAATTTGATGCCTGCCAAAAATAGAACCAATGCCAAATGGTATATCAATCAGGATGTAGAACCCCAATTAATGCGGATGTTCGTTCCTGCAGGATTAGGCGGACTGCCGGTATATTTACCTGCTGGCGGATTTGTCAATGCTCCTCATGGAACTTTATTCGGTAGACCGATTCAACCTATCGAGCAATGCCCTGCACTTGGTGCTGTCGGAGATATAATCTTTGCCGATATGAGTCAGTATATCCTTGTTGAAAGAGCCGGTGGGATACAGTCTGCAAGTTCTATTCATGTAGCCTTTATGACTGACGAACAGGTATTCAGGTTTGTATTACGCATAGACGGTCAGCCAATATGGAATGCTGGCGTATTAGCCGCAGACGCAGTTACTACCAGAAGCCCTTACGTTGCATTAGCAGGCAGACCATAAAATAAATAAATAAAATATTATCGAAAGGAGATGATATAAATGTATACATGGAGTGAGAGAAACAAAGTAGTCAATGTTTTAATACCGGTTGCGGATGCTTTTGCTACTGGTGCTGGAGTAGTTACTGATATAGTTCACATGGAGAATTACAAGAAATGCACCTTTATAATTATAACGGGGGCTACCTCTATCGCTGTTCAAACAGTAAGGGTATTCGCTGGAGTTTCCAATTTAGTTTGTGCAACCCCAATAACATTCAAATATAGAACTCAGGCAGCCGCTGCTGTTCCCGGTGTAGGTTCGGATGTGCCAACTACATTAACTAATGCAACCGTCGCCGGATTTCCGACGATTGCCTCTGTGGTGGGTGGAATGGCTATAATCGAGGTGGATGCCGCTGTTGTGGCTGCTGCAGGTGCTAATTTTGACCACTGTGCTTTAGATATAGTAGATACAACTGCTGCTGCTGCACAGATAGGTTGTGTTATTGCAATCCTAAGTGAGCCAAGATATCCGCAAGATATTTTACAAACGGCTATTGATTAAAAATAAATAAAAGGAGTTTGTCCTATGTCTTTGTACGTTAAACTTTTTGTAGACTGGCGAGGTTATCAAAGGGGCGAGATTATTGAGGTAGCAGATAATACCGGGAAAGCCTTGATCCGAGAAAATATCGCCGATTTCTGCGAAAAGGAAAAGCCAATAAAGGCCAAACAAGTAAAAAAGGCATCCCAAGACAAGATGTTGAGGGATGCCCCTAAAAACAAAATAATAAAAAAATAACCTTTTGACCTTAAAAGGGTTGCTTCCTTAATGGAAGCGAAAGGAGATGATTATTATGAGTAGAGGTAGAGGTAATTATAATTGGTTTCAAACCGGATTTCCAATGGTAAGTGATAATACCAATGCAGAGTCTTTAGTGCCTATGTTCCCAATAGTATTCTATGATGACTTCTTGGGAGGGGATGTAGTTATTCCAGCAACGGGAACAGTAGAATCAGGATGTCCGTGGTCTACATTAATTTTAGGAAATGGTGTGGTAGCAAAGGTAACAGACGGAATAAATGGGATTGTTTCATTAGCTATAACCGCTGCGGCTTCTGCGGATATTGCATGTTTAGATTGGAATGACCAGGAATCATTAAGTCTGAATCAAGGGCTTATCTTCGAGGCAAGAGTGGCAATCTCTGTATTACCGACTCAGGCAGTAGCAGGTACGACTGAAATAGTATGGGGACTTGCAGGGGCACATAATGCTGACCTTGATACTGTTGATTGTAATGCTTGGTTCAGGGTTCAGCATACCGCGAATACTGTTTTATTATGGGAAACTGACGATAATGCCACCAATGATGATGATAATGTCTGTGCAGGTATCGTTTTAGTAGCCGGTGTTTATCACATCTACAGAATTGATGCAAGTAATATTGCAGCAGTCAAGTTTTATGTTGACGGTGTATTGGTCGGGACTGGTAGTATGGTTGGATTGGTTACTCCGATCTGGTGTGTACAACCTTACTTTAATGTGTCAAAAACTAATGCTGGTAATACTGGAGTCGGAACTATGCTTGTCGATTATGTCAGGGTATTTCAGGATAGAAGCTAATTAAGTTAAAAAAGGTTGGGGGAGTTTGTTTAGCTTACTCCCCTAACTAAAAAAAGGAGAGTAAATGATAATTACAAAAGTTACGGTGAAACAAATATCGACAATATTGCAGGGACTTATGGGAATGTATAAGGAACCTATACCATCTAATACTACTTATTGGCTTGTAAGGGATATGCATTGGCTGGAAAGTGAAGGGAAAAGATTAGAACAAAAGAGAATAGAGATAGTCATGAAGTATGTAAAAAAGGACAAGGATGGCAAACCGATACTGAAAGAAGAAGGCAAAGCATACGATATAGAAAACGAAGGGGGATTTAATAAGGAAATTAATGAATTATATGAAACCGAAGTAGATATAAAGCTAAGGACTTTTAAACTTAATGATTTTGGAAGAGCCTATATATCTATGGAGAATTTAATAAAGATAAAACCAATCATTGAAGATTGGGAAGAAGAAAGCAAGGCATGGTTGGATTTAGTTAACAAGAAATCAAAGAGGGTGAATAAATGTTAGCTAATATAGTAGATATGAATCCTATATTTAGAGGCAATAAGCGGGAATATCTTCTTACTTTTACGGATAGTCTTGGTGGGGTAATTGATATTAGCTTGTGGACTATATATTTTACAGTAAAAAAGAATTATGCAGATACAGTTGCAACGATAAGCAAGGATATTACCGTGCATTATGATGCTCCAAATGGCCAGACAAAAATATTATTGACACCTACAGATACCGATATAGTACCTGGCAATTATTTCTATGATATTCAAGCTAAGAAGGCAGCAGATGACATTGAAACCGTATTATCAGGAATGATCCAAATTATAGCAGTAACAAGGAAGATAACATAATGGCAGAAAATATTAATGTAACCATAACCGAAATGGAAGCGATTAATGTAACACTTACCGGAGGAGCACCAGTTACAGTACGGAGACGCATGCTTATACTTGATATAAAAGTGGCTGATACTGATGGCATTCATGCGGCGATTGCAGGAACTGGTGGAGTCCAAGAGATAACAACGGCAATTACCAATCCCGATGAGCCTAGAAATATAACCATCACTTGTACTAATCTGGCAGCCTCAAGCGGTATAGTCACTATCACCGGTTTGGTGAGGGGAGTATCTACTACGGAAGATATAACCATTTCACTGGGGGCGACTGTTCAGGGCAATAAAGCCTTTGATACTGTTACCAAGATTAATATTCCCGCAACCCTTGAAATTGGAGATAATTTACAGGTGGGTTTTGGTGACAAGGTGGGATTGATCGATACGATATCCGCTGCCAATAAAGTCTATAAAATAAAAATAAATGCTGTTGATGTGACATCTACCTATGTACCCGCTAAAATCAATGCTACTTATGGCACGATAGATTTTTCACCTATCGGTGCATGGCAGGATATCACTATTTTATATTTAGGAAATTAAAAGGAGGTGAAAAATGATTAAGTGGGGGAAAAAAACAAGAAATATAACTATAATCGCGATATTGATTATGATGTTATGTTTTTTAGGCGTGAATGGAAACGGACAGAATGGGGATATGAAATATAATGTCCCAGCGACTACATTACAAGAAACCGAAGAAGAAGCAATAGAAGAACCCGAACAAAAACAGACAGATTTAACTGTTTTTTTAATTGATAACATTAATGGAAGCAATATTAAACTAAAAAATTGTATCATGCAGTTAGTAGGTGAAATGCAGATTGCCGAAGATATGTTTACCTATAGCAATACCTTCTATGATGGCAATATCTATAAGATAACTGTTCTAATTGAATTAAGAAATGATGAGAAAAATTAAAATAAAAGAAATGAGGTGATTTTAAATTGAAGAAATTAATTGTATTTTTAATGGTGTTTTCACTCTTATTCATGAGTGTAGGCACAAATGTTTTTGCAGCATTCAGTGCTGTTAATCTAGGTCCTACTTCAGATTTAACTGGAGATATCAATGTACCAAGTGGATTTGATTATTACGTTAATAGTGTTGCAATAAGCACAATCTATTCACCAATTGCTGGTAGTGCAAGTATAACAACTGTAGGAACGGTGACATCTGGTACAGCATCTACGGGTTTTGTAATTGGTGGTGTAACCATGACATTAGGTTCTGATGCTGAATTTGATACATATTATGGCGGTGCTTCAAATGTACTGACCAGACTGGCTCCGAATACCGCAGCAAGTAATAAATTTTTAAGAATGATAGGAACAGGTGCGGCAGGACAAGCTCCGACTTGGGCGGCATTGGAAGCAGGAGATGTTCCAGATATATCAGGAACTTATCAACCATTAGATACAGCATTAACGAATATCTCTGCATTAGTTTATGCATCTGCAAGTTTTATTAAATTGACTGCTGACGATACCTATGCGGTAAGAACACTTGCACAAGTAAAAGAAGATTTAGATTTGGAAATCGGTACTGACATTGCAGCTTGTGGAGCAAATACAGATATTACAAGCATTATTAACGCTGCTTTATATGTCGGAAGGGATGCTGATAATAAGATAAGCTGGGCTACTGATGATCAATTAAAAATTACCATTGCTGGCGTTGAATCTGCAATAGCTTCAATCTCTACCGGTGCAGGCGATAACGACAAATTAGTCACTCAAGGCTATGTTGACGATGCTGCGGGTACTTCTATCAATCATGAATTACATTTGATGGATATTGATGCTACTGATAACGAATATATCATTAAAGATGCAACGGGCGATGGGGATAAAATTGGTAGTATTATAAAAATGCCTGATTATGCAAGAAATATTACTACAACTGGAGACGGTGAAGCTGCTGGAACTATTACCATAACTGGAACTTTAGCTGATGGAACTACTGGACAAACTGAAGAAATAAATCTAGTTAATGGTACTACCGCTGGAGCTAAAGCATTTTGTAATATAACTGCTATTGTTGCAGCTAGTACTGGTGGAACTTGGGATGTAGGTATAGGCGATATAATTGGACTCCCTAATGCTATTAGTGCAGAAGCAGATATATATTACAAGACAGTTGACGGTGTAGCAGTATTTGGCGAAATAGCTGGTAAAGCAGATACAACTAATAATACTTTAGATTGTGCCACTATTGTACAAAATGAAGATATAACAATTTACTATCATAAATAACTATTGAGGGGGTAGGATTTATTTCTACCCCCATTGAGAAGGGATAATGAAAAAATTAAATATAATTTTAATAATTTTACTAATAATAAGTTTATTTGATATAAATGTTTTTGCAGTCATTCCACTAGGTGCAAATAGAGAAGATCAGCAACAATATACCGTGTATCCTCAAGACTATGCCACAGGTACAGGAACGGATATTGACCCCTGGGCTGGTAATTGTATTGAGGATGCTTATAATGCCGCAAGTGCAGGAGATACAATTTATTTAAGGGCAGGATATTATGAACTGGATGATATATTATCGGTTGCTAAATCAATTAGCTTTATCGGCGAGGGAATAGGTAAAACGATAGTCATAACTGCAGATGCCTACGGTTTTCGTATTGACGATTGTGATTACGTTACCATCAAAGATATGACGATAGACGGGGATGCTCAAACAGATGATACAGAATACATTTCTCCCATATTTGCCCACGAATCAGTTAATTATTTGCTGATAGAAAACGTAGAGGCAAAAAATGGTGGTTATTATGGTATAGGTCTTTTTGAGGTTAATAATGCCGTATGTAAAAATATCTATATGCATGACAATGCCCATGAGGGATTCCATCCTAGTACTAATACGGCAGGAAGAAGTCAATATAATACCTATCAAGATATCTATTGCTGGGATAATGGATGTTGTGGTTTTAACGACAGGGGCAGTAACACCCTCGAACAAATAGTTAACCAACATAATTCATATAGTAACATCAAAGCCTGGGATAATTCAGATCATGGTATTACTATAAATTACCAATCGGGGGCTGTTATTGATAATTGTATCGCTGATGGGAACGGTCTTAACGGATTTAATATTTTGGGCCTTGCAGATTCTACTATTACTAATTGTGTAGCAACACTCAATAGTCCCTCTCCTGCCACTAGGGGTGGATTCCACTTTGCAGATTGTGACAATGTTATTGCTACAGGACTTATATCATACAATAATTATTACAGGGGAATAAACCTTGAAGATTGTTATGATATAACCCTTGCTAATTGTAAATCTTATGATGACAGAGACCTCATAGGAACCGATATAGCCTTTGTAGATGGTGGTGAAGGGGCAGATACCATCACCCAGTCTGCTGCTCAATTCCTTGTAGCTGGATTTGAAGAAGGAGAAGATATTGTTGTTACAGGGTCTACTTCTAATGATGGTACTTATACCATTGTTTCGGTTGCGGCAGGAACGATAACTCTTGCTACGGGAGAATTGGCTGAAAGTGAAGAAGCAGGTGATACAGTTACCATTACTCAATATCTCCAATTAAACGGATTAAATCTAACCGGAGATTTTAATACGAGAATCAAGACAATAAATTGTGATTTCTCCCCGAATAAGACCAGTGAACTGGTTAATAGGGGTGCAGAAGATGACATAGTATGGGGTATTGTGAATGATGACCTTGATTTAGTCTTTGGTACTGATGATGATTGGTTAGTTCAATATGACGAGGGTGTTGATAACCAGTTACTGTTCCTTACTGCCGGTACTGGCTGTACTGCTACAACTGACGCAATGTATCAAATTATTGTTGGTGCTACGCCTACCGCTGACCAACAGGTATTTGGGGTGGCCAAAGGGACACAAGCCTCAAAGACTCAATTGTTTAGCGTAGATGAAGATGGGGACTTTGTAATACCAGGGACTTTAAGTATAGCAGGTGAAACTATCACTATGGTAGGTGCTGATACGCTTTCGATTACCACAAGCGCCGCTACTGCTATAACCTTACCAACCACAGGAACTTTAATGGCTAATTTAGAAGAAGATACTGACCCTGATTTAGGTGGGCAACTCCAAGCAGGAGCACACAGTATTAACTTTACAGAACAAGTATTGACTTCTGGAACTGCCGTAGCTTGGAATTTAGGAAACAGCAATAAGGCAATCTTAACCGCTGCACATAATCCTACTATTACGATAACTGCTCCTACTGGTGCATTAAATGCTCAAGTAATCATTACCCAAGACGGTACTGGTTCAAGAATACTTGATGAAATTGTAACTCAATCAGATGCAACCATTATTGAAGCAGAGGTTCATATAGATACAGAAATTATAGATTTAACTGTTGATATTCCTACAGGTGCAAGGATTAGATTTAAAACTTCTGGTGTTATCCCAACCCCTTTAGTGGCAGATACTATTTATTATGCTATCAGAACTTCGGAGAATCATATTCAAGTAGCAACTACAAAGGCATTGGCGATTGCTGGAACAGCAGTAAACATAAGCGATGATGGTACAGATACTCAAACCGTTCAACAATTAGTTAAGTGGTCAGGTGGAACTTTAGGAGTTTTAACAACCGATGCAGGTGCAGAAGATATTTTAGCTTTAACTTATAAGACCGCAGATAAGCAATGGTATGCTCAATTAGCCAAAGATTTTCAATAAGGAGAAGATATGAAAAAAATATTATTAATACTTGCTATTACATTGTGTATATTTCAGTTAATAGTTTTGGCGGTTGATATTACTATCGGAAATCCAGCGATAAATGGCGATATATTAACAGGCGCAACTGGGTATACACAAGTTGATAAATTGACTCCTGCAGATGGAACAGGAACTATTACAACTGTTGAGGTATATATGAGAGCTTCGGCTACAAAAGGCATAATTGCTATTTTTTCAGCGGATGGAAACACTTTGACTGCTCACGACTTTGAGGATGTAGGGGCTTTAGTAGTAGATTATAATATTGTTTCAGTTAATTTAGACGTAGTAGAAGGTGATTATATTGGGATATATTATGAGGGTGGCGAAGTGGAAAATACTCCTGGCACTTCTACGGGTATATGGTATAAAGCAGGAAATCAAACGCAATGCGTAGATACAGGTTTTGCCGTTTATGTTAATGCTTTTATTAGTTTGGGGGGCTCGTCAGGAGTAGCGGTAGAAGAAGCTAATGCGATCTTCTTTGGGATTAATTTTTAAGGAGATGATGTCATGGGAGTAATAGAAATAGGAATGGAATGGAGCAGATTAAAAGGAAGGTGATTAAATGGCAGGCGATTTTGTAAGTCAATTAGATACGTATGCTTTAACAACATTAGTCAAAGCGAATAAAGAACTTGGCCTTACTTCCGATGGCGGAGATGAGGATAATCATATTGAGGGGTTAATCAATCAGGCCTCCAAGACTATTGAGAATGCCTTGAATCGAAAATTTTTAGCAAGGTTGTATGTCAAGGAACGTTATGACGGCAAGGAACAGGAAATCTTATATTTCAAGCAATATCCAGTCTTGGCTGTCAATCTTGATGATTTAGTCTGGGATGCTGCCACCAAAAAAGTCACTCGTGATGATGGGGGTAGCTTTGTAGATGATGGCTTTACGGCAGGAGATAAGGTATTAGTTCAAAATTCTGATGAGAACAGCGGATTGTTGACTATAGCTACTGCTGGAGTAGCTGCTCTTGTCTTGACTTTTGACGATACCATTGTAGCCGATACAGATGATGATGACGTGACTATCAGTCATTTTAGGGGTTTATGGATCAACGAGGAAGAAATTGACAGTGAGTATTATCTTGTTGATATTGATAATATTTATTATTTATCGGGATTTTCGGAAGGGCATAAGAATATCAGGATAACCTATTATGCAGGATATGCCACTGTTCCTAGTGATGTAGAGGAATGCTGTTTAAGGGTAATCAAGAAAATATATGATAAGGACAGGAATGTAAAATCGGAAAGTTTGGGTCCCCATTCTATAACTTATTTTGAGGATGGCGACATTACTGATGATATCAGGAAGGAATTAAGTTCTTATATTAACTGGACGGTGTAATAAATGGAAAAGTTTTTCAATAAATCTATAACCTTAAAACGAAAAGCATCGGCAACCGGAGATAGCGTTGAGGCTTGGGTTAATGAGAAGATAAATTTAAGGTGTTGTATCTATTCATTGAAACCACAGGATTCTTTGGCTATGAGTAGTTATATCCAAACTAATGTAACCCATAGAATGTTTTGCTGGAGCAGCGAGGACATACAGACCGGCGATAAAATTGTTGACGGAAGTAATGAATATCTAGTCAAGAGAAAACCCAGCGATTGGCTTGACTACTATGAAATATTTTTATGTGAGGTGGCCTAAATGGACATCAGAATAATTGATATCTGGCTTAATAAAATAAAGAAATTTGGTTGGAAGTTAGAAGATATACCAAACAAGGAAATCAGAGAAGAAGTAGAAAAGAGGTTAAAAGATAATGACAATTAGTATATTTTTAATAAGATTAATCGTTGCATTTGTTTTTGGGGCTAGTGTGTTAATGAATATTCTGGGTATATATTGTGGGATATCTGAAAATTGGGATAGTATAAATCAGCCCTCAACATTAGCAATACATGTTTTAGTATTTGCAATATTTTTAGGTAGTGGCTATTTATTGTGGGTGATAAAATGAGAATAAAAATTATTGATGAAGTAGAATTTTGTTGTAAACAAATGAAAGATTATTATGAAAGTCATGATAATATTCGATTTGATTCTATAAGACACAAAATGTCTTATAAAAGAAAATATATTGATATTTGTCCATTTTGTAATGTTGATATAGAAATGGATATATCAAAGTCACATTGGGGTGGAGATTAAATAATGGAAATTAAAATGGAAGTAAAAGAAGGCAAGGCATTAGCCGAGAAATTTAGACATGCAGGGAAGGAAGCCCAGAATAAAATCGATAAGGCTTTACTGAAGGCTGGCTATCTAGTGGAACGGACAGCCAAAATATACCAGACTCCCCATGTCGACACCGGCAGATTGAGAGCTTCTATTGCCACGCGGTTAGTTCCTAGAAATGCACAGGTAGGTACTAACGTAGTTTATGCCCGAAGAATTGAATTTGGATTTAAAGGAGACGATAGTTTAGGAAGGACTTATAATCAAGCAGCATATCCGTTTTTGAAGCCTGCCTTAAAGGATAAAGAAATGGAGATAAAAATGATATTACATAAAGGTTTAACCGAATTTATTAAGGATAATTTTAAAGGATTTACGAAGGTATTCTAGGGGGTGAAGTAAAATTGGCTTTAGCCGATGTTATCGACAAAGTGATAGATATAGTAAATAATGATGTTACTTTGAAGGGAGTCTATTTTGGAGATCAAATGAGTTATAGTGCCTATCCTGTGGCCTGTGTAGGAGTAGGGGAAGATTTTTTATTAAATGAAAACTTCCCAGTCATAGCACAATATGCTGTCCATGATGAACAATATACCATCGGAATAGTGATAATGGTAGAGTTTGCAGATACATTGGCCAATGCGAAACTAATTATGTCTTTAACCGAAACAATGAGGAATGCTTTAAGGGCAGACATGAAACCTCCATTAGAACCTTTAGGCGGGTATTGTTATTTAAGCGAGATGGGGAAAACTAAATTTCTTCTTGGATCAAAAGGGGAAAAACCGATTCGGTTTTCAGTTACTTTAGTTAATTATATAAAGAGGATGGGACCATGAGATTAAAATTTAATCGAGATACCGAACTTTGGGTTGTAGGTTTCGGAGTCCATCAACCCAAAAAAATAGTAGAGGTTAGTGAAGAAATGGGAAAGATGATGATAGAAACTGGATATTTTGATGAGATTAAAGAAGAAAAAATTAAAATTAAGAAAAGAAAAAAATCTAAAAAGAAAGGAGATGATTAATTATGCCAATTGGAGCAAGGGGACACATAGGAATTAAGAAAGAGGTTACTTGGGGAACGAGAGATGGAGTTGGGGATAATGACGTTTTTTTACCGTTTATTTCTGAATCCTTAACACCGAATATTGAAGAAGTGTTATCTGCCGCACAAAGGGCAGTAGCTGATGAGCCAGTATCTTATCAGGGTGAACGGGCTTTTACTGGTGATGTTGTCTTGGAAGTACATCCTGCGAGTATCGGTCATATCTTACGAAGTAATATTAATGTACCTGTCGGACCAGTAGCAGCCGATGCTACCGTATTAACTTTAGAAGATTGCGAGGATGCCTGGGATCAGGTAGAAGGTGTTAATGCCGGGGTCATTTCAGGGATAGATTCAGCCGATAAAAAGAAAGGCAGTAGTGCAGTTAAATTAACCGTTACTGCTGGGGTTGCAGCTGGTGAGACTTTAGCTACCGAACTGATAGCATCAACTGATATGCATCTTGATACTGCTTTAATAGTATGGGTCAAATGTGACAAGGATTGTGCTCTTGGAGATTTACAGTTTATGCTAGGTGAGATTGCCGGATGTACAGGCACTCCTAAATTTGCTAATATACCTGCTTTAGTTGCCGGGGTTTGGACAGAATGTACTATTCCCCTGGGATATATGAGCAGAACGGACATTGCATTCGTAGACGGAGGTGGTGGTGATGATACCATAACTACTGTTGCCGGTGATTTCGTTGCCGCTGGATTTATAGTAGGAGATACGATCCACGTTACAGGGACTGATAGTAGTGATGGAGATTATCTTCTTACCGGAGTAGCGGCTCAAACTCTTACTATGGCTACTGCCACTCTACCCGGAGATGAGGCAGCAGGTGCTGCAATCTTAAATGCCATGAATGCTTTCAATGCAGTTATTTCCGTAGGAGCAAAAATGGTAGTAGACAAAGCGGAATGTATTATACATTTAGACGATTTAAGAAGGGTAGGAGCTTATACTGCCGGCACAGCCAAAAAGTGGACATTTACACCCCGACAAACTGATTTTCATGCAGACTGCCCGATTAACCCTTATACCTTGGAAGTCTACCGGGATCAAGGGGATGCCTTCCAATTCTTGGGTGGAGCAGTAAATACTTTGGCTTTCAGTTTCGGTACGGCCGAAAAGATATTAAGGGCTACTTGTGGAATAATTGCCAAAGATTTAGGAAGTGTAGTGAAAACCAATGTAGGTTTGGAAACTACTAATCCATTCACCTGGAATCAGGCAACCATCACTATAGATAATGTAGGGGCTTCGGGAACTGTCGATTATGATATAGAAAGTTTTGGAATAAAAATCGATAACGCCTGCAGGGGTCATTATACCTGCAACCAGACGGTTATACCGAGAAAGATTATTAGAGACGGATATCGGAGTATGCCAATTAACTTTGTAACGGAATTTGTTGATCAGACCGAATTTGATTTATTCATTTTGGGAACAGAACGGGCTTTCCAGGTAAAATTTGTAGGAGTAGAAGTTGAAACCGGACATTCTTATACCTTACAGATTGATTTACCAAGAGTAAAATATACTGCTTATCCTATCAACATCGGTGGACCGGGAAGATTAACTTGTGCGGTAACTGGAAAGGCTAAATATGATACAGATTTAGAATATGCAGCATTGTTTACACTGATCAATGCAGAAATTGCATATTAAAAGAAATTATCTAAAAAGAAAGGAGTAATTATGACCACGATAAAGATAGGTAAAAAGGAATATAAAATTGATGCATTAAGTTCTTATGATTTAGATATAATTTATGAAAGTTATCAAGGTAAAAAACTAACAACATTACAACAAACATTTACTATTTATTTATATGCTATTAAATTATTCAATGATGATATAAAGATGAATCTTGAAGAGTTTATGAAATCTTTTCCAATGGTAGAAGTAGAAGAAAAAACCAAAGAACTCAATAGGATTATTGGCGTAAATTTTACACAAACGAAGAAGATATCGTAGAACTTTTTGCCTTTGCTTATGGTTGGGAAAGAGAAAAAATCATAAAAATTCCATTACCCAAGCTTGGCAAATTAAAAGAAAGTGCATCAAAGCATTATAAACGAAAAGTAGTATTAGAAATGGCAATCCTTAAATATTTAGGAATTAATATAGATGCTATTTAACCTGTTCTTTTTTAATAGAATAAAAATATTGTTTAGTATCTAATAGGCTTGGCTTGAATACAAATTCCCAATATAAACAAGAGTCATCAACTTCATAGGCAATTTCACCACGCATGATTTGGGATGAGGCAATGTAACCATCTATAGAGCCTTTGGTATCGGCAAAAAGTGTCATGCTTTGAGAATAACCTTTACTATCAAATAAAGCAAGCATAAGCATGCTGGAAAAAGCTACAGTATCTTTACTTATATTCTGAATCGTACAGTCAAGAGTAAGCCATTGTTTATTAACATCAGGTGTAAAAAACTCACCACCATTATCCCAACGGGCTGAGTTAAGAGAGAATTTAAAAGTATCAGTAACGATAACCTTACCTATTTTATTAAGTTGATAAGTTTTTTCACCGGGATAGATAGAAATTGAACAGATTAAAAGGAAAAAAAGAAGAAATATGAACAATCTAGAAATTTTCATAATTTTACCCTCCATAAAATTATATTATAACAAAAAAGATACAAATGTCAAATCATGGTAAGGGGTGATTAAATGTTAGGCCAAAATATAACAAGCGAATTAGTAGTAAAGATAATAGGTGATGCCACTAATCTTCAAAATGCACTTAATCAAACAGCTACTAAAATCGGTAGTTTTGGTAAGCAAGTTGCTACTATCGGTAGGAATATGTCTCTTATCGGAATAGGCATTTCTACTGCTGTAATTGGAACTTATAAGGCCTATGCTGACTATGAAGAAAAACTTGTGGACATGGCCAAAGTCACCGACCAATCCTTTAAAGAAATTGAAGATAATATAAGAGGTATTGACCCGATATTAGGTAATAGTACTCAACTCATGGAAGGTTATTATCAGGTGATCTCAGCAGGTGCAAAAGATCCTATTGAAGCATTAAACCTTTTAACGACTGCAGCAGAAACCGCAAAGGCTGCCCATGTCGAGCAATCAGAAGTTGTTAAAGGTATAACCAAAATGATGGCTGGTTATGAGGGGGCAATTAAAAGTGCAAGTGAAGCCGCAGATTTATTATTTAGCATAGAAAAAGAAGGCCAGACTACAGTCGGTGAATTAATCCCAGTCATTGGTGGCTTGGCAAAGATGTCCTCTGACTTGAATATCGAACAAGAGAAAATGGCTGCATCTTTAGCAGTTATTACTAAAACTGCAGGAAATACATCAGAAGCTACAAATCAATTTCAATCGGTTTTAATTGGAATGATGAAACCTACTGAGTCCATGACGGAAGCCCTTGCTCAAATGGGTTATGAATCAGCAGACCTTGCTATTAAAGAAATGGGATTCGTTGAGGTCTTAAAGAAACTTGAAGAGTATACTGGTGGGAGTGCACAGGCTTTGGCTGATTTATTCGGTAGAAAAGAAGCAATGTTAGGCTTTTCTGCTTTAGGTGCTGAAGGCTTTAAGACCTTAAATGATACTATTGTTTCAGTTGGTGAAGGCATTGGCGGTGCTAAAAAAGCCTTTCTTGAATGGAGTGAAACTGGACAAGCTGCTATGGATGGATTAAAAAGCTCTCTTTCTAACCTTTCTATTACAGTCGGTGAAAATTTTGCACCTATGATTACAGAAATGGTCAATAAAATATCAGATATAGTTGTAAAGATAGCAGAATGGGCAAAAGCCAATCCAGCATTAGTTGAAACTGTGGGGAAAATAGGTTTAGTTCTTGCTGTAGGTGGTCCCATTTTAATGGGTTTAGGTTTTTTAGCTACAGCTATTACCACATTATTAAGTCCGATTGGATTGGTTGTTATTGCTGTTGCAGGTTTAGCAACTGCTTGGGCAACTAATTTCTTAGGTATAAGAGATATAACGAAATCAGTTATTGATTTCGTAAAAAGTGTTTTTGATAAACTTGTGAAATTTATAAGCGATAGTTTTGAACGATTAAAAAAAGTTATAGATTTTATTAAAAAGGCAGTTGCAGGAATAGGAAAAGTAGTTATTGAAGGGGCAATTGTTGGACCAACAACCCCTGAGGGTTTTGGTATAGGTGGAACAAGTATTCCTTCACATCAAACAGGAATCGGTTATGTACCTCGGACTGGCTTGGCCTTATTACATCAAGGTGAAGGAGTATTGAACCCGGAACAGAACAAGGCCTATCAAGCTGGTGCAAAATCTTTAACCATCAATATCAATAATCCTGTAGTCCGGAATGATAGTGATATATCTAAAATTAAACAGCAAGTAGGAATAGCTTTTGAAGAATTTATCAGACAGTATGGTCGTAAAGGCTTTGAAATGTCTTATTAGGAGGTAGATTATGGCAGAAGGAACAATCTCAATAGGGGATACAACACTCGATACCCCGATGGGGTATAGTCCTAAAGAAAGTTTTCTAAAAGTCTATGAACG